>Ga0307434_1001182_pt1 | contig 14648 bp, 12 predicted proteins | sample SalMarWE160220MG_FD_202156 | JGI IMG/M metagenome (GOLD analysis project Ga0307434, IMG submission 202156) | Salt marsh sediment microbial communities from the Plum Island Ecosystem LTER, Massachusetts, United States - WE1603-220 | ecosystem: Environmental > Aquatic > Marine > Intertidal zone >... | reverse complement strand
AGACCCAACATATGAGGATATTTTTAAAATTATCCCTAGAAGAACTGAGCTTAGCGTAAGACAACTGCCAACTAGTTTACGTGATGCTTGCGATGTATGCCGACGTATGATGATGATATTGTTCCTATAGACAGAAAGAAGGCTCCCGTTAGAAAATGTGGAATCTTAATCTAACATATTGATTGAATTAAATTATTTTTGATTATCCAAGAATTAGATTTTTGGAAAAGTTTCTATGGATGCCCAGTCCGATCCTAAGAATAAGAACATCTTAGTAAGTAGGATTTGGATGGCTAGAAAACGATCAAATGACATGTAAACGAGTCCTCAATTGAGTTCTACACAAATTAGTTGGGATATAGCTGAAGTCGCACATTGAGAAGAACCCAAAAAATGGATTCTCACCGAATTCTGAATAGAAAAAAACCAATTAAATGACCTAAATTAATTTTATAAAAGTAGTCTTATGCAATTATCTAAGTACTTTGAACTTTATCCGTTTGCTCTTAAGCAAGTCTATGAGACGTCCTTCATGAGAGATATCTTCAACCTCTAGACTTAAATATACACCTGCTGTTCCTGCAGATATGTTAGAACTTAGTCGATCGTGTTCAACTTCGACAATGTTCACACTCAAGTCCGCAATGCAGTCAACCACATTTTTCAATGCCCCTGGTTTGTCGGGCAATTGAATAAATATTTTGAGCATTCTGCCCATATACATTAGACCCTTCGCTACTACCTGTCCCAGTAGATACATGTCGACATTTCCGCCAGATAAAAGAGCAATTACCCTCTCATTTTTTTTAGCGTAACCGTTGGACACAAGGTATGCTAGACTAGCTGCTCCAGCAGGTTCAACTACTAGCTTCGCCCGTTCCATAAGCAGAAACATGGTCTTGACAATAGAGGTATCATCTACTAACACTATATCATCAATTAATTCACTAATTATCTCGTATGTCAACTCTCCCGGTGATTTCACTGAGATGCCATCCGCTATTGTATAGCCTGAGTTAATGGTCTGCAGTTTCCCATTGGCAATAGATTCTTTCATTGAAGGAAATGCTTCCGATTCAACTCCAATGATCTTAACGTCGGGCCTCTTTGCCTTTACTGCGATAGCTACTCCGGCTGCCAATCCACCGCCGCCAATGGGCAAGTAGATCCTATCAAAATCATTCAAATCCTCAAGTAGCTCCAGGCCGATTGTTCCTTGTCCGCATACTACCTGGGTATCGTTAAATGCGTGAACGATTGCAAGCCTTTCCTCCTTTGCGATACGAACAGTTTCATCCCACGACTCATCATAATTCTCACCAGAAAGGATCACCCTTGCTCCATACGACCTAGTTGCGGCGACTTTTGCAGGAGAGGCATTCCTCGGCATTACTATAGTACAATGAATATTTTCTTTACAGGAAGCGTAGGCTAGGCCTTGAGCATGATTACCTGCTGAAGCTGCAATTACGCCATTAGATCGCTCCTTGTCAGATAGAGAATTCAGCTTTGTAAAAGCACCTCGAACCTTAAACGATCCTGTCTTTTGCAAACACTCCAGCTTCAGGAATATGTCTGTGCCTACCATCCTTGAAAAAATTTCAGATTTATGCAGTGGAGTTTTTCTTATACTCATGTCTAGCGAACTTCTAGCAGTGGATATATCCTCTATTGTGGGATGCCTACTGGCAGGGATATTTACGTCATTCATTCAGAATATGTTTATTGTTGCCCCCTCCCCCTTACTTATAATTTTGTGTTCGTAGGTCAACGTGAAGCCAATAAATACTCAGTGTTACTAATTTTCGGAAAGTCTGAATTCTCGTTTAGGTTTACCTTACTGTGCTACCAAAAATGTACTGTGTCATATTGCTCCTTTTTATGTTTGCAAAATTTGTATGAATATAGTTGCAGCATGTACTCAGAACATGGGCAAGGGAATATTGACTGTTCCAATAATGATGTGCGCTATCTGGTGACATTTGGGAAATCTTTGGTTGTAAAGGATCACGAGTGGTTCTCAATGAAACATTGCAGAGTGTCATCAATTACATTACTAATAGGTACTGGTTTGACATGGACTCACATTAGTGGTGACCTGATTTCTCGCTACAGAACATGCTTTTTGAATCTATAGAATCCTATGTACTTAGGACAAAGGAACGTTTAATAGACCTCCAGCAAATTTTTCTGACTGAATAGATGCCTAAATTCAAATCAACACAGGATATCCTACGAATTATAGGAAATAAAGAGCAGATTCGCAATTTTGGGGTCATTGCTCATGTTGATCATGGCAAGACTACCATGAGTGATAGCCTCTTGGCAGCATCAGGGATTATTTCACCATCCATTGCAGGACAGGCCCTTGCTCTTGATTCAATGAAGCTTGAGCAGAATAGGCAGATGACAATTAGAGGAGCTAATGTTACTCTGTACTACGAGAAAGACGGGAAGGAGTACGTGGTTAACATGATTGATACACCTGGACACATAGATTTTACTGGAAGGGTTACTCGTGCGCTGCGGGCGATTGACGGCGCGGTAGTGGTTTCAGACTCTGTTGAAGGGATAATGACACAGACTGAGACAGTGACTAGGCAAGCTTTAGAAGAAAGGGTGAGGCCTGTTCTGTACATAAACAAGATTGACAGATTGGTAAAGGAATTGAGATTGGATGCCGCAGCTATGCAAAAATGGCTGTCTAATATCATCGCCGACTTTAATCATTTGATAGATATTTACGCAGAGCCAGATCTCAAAGAAAAATGGAAGGTCAGTATCCAAGGAAACAGCGTTGCTTTTGGCTCAGCTAAGGATAAATGGGGATTTAATTTCAAAGTTGCACAAAAAAGAGGAGTTAGTTTTAAGGATGTTTACGATGCATATACATCTAATGATCCTGCAGCTATCAAGAATCTAGCAGAGAGGGCACCACTGCATGAAGCTGTTCTTGGGATGGTAGTTGAACATCATCCACCCCCTCACGTTGCTCAACGGTATCGAATTCCCAAAATTTGGCCTGGCGACTTGGATTCCGAGATTGGCAAATCTCTCATTTCCTGTGATGACAAAGGTCCGGTAGTAATGATGGTGACCACGATAAATGTTGATCCGCAAGCAGGTAGAATAGCAACAGGACGACTATTCTCAGGTACTGTGAAAGACGGAGATGAAGCATATCTGATCGATGCGAAGCGGCCAGGAAAGATTCAATCCGTGAATATCTATATGGGAAATACCCGCGAACTGGTAAACATGTTGCCTGCAGGAAACATTCCAGCGCTACTTGGATTGGATTATGCTGTCGCAGGTGAGACAATTTCTACAGTGAAGGCAATTCCGGCTTTTGAATCAATTAAATATGTTTCAGAACCAGTTGTAACGATAGCAGTCGAACCTAAACATCCAAGGGATCTGCCGAAATTAGTTGAAGCCCTAAGGAAAATCACAGTGGAAGATCCTAATCTAATTATAAAAATCAATGAGGAGTCAGGTGAAACGCTTATGGCGGGTATGGGAGTGCTTCATTTAGAAATTGCTACATCTCTTTTGCAGGAAGCAGGTTTGGAAATAACTACGACTCAGCCATTAATCAACTATCGTGAAACGAGCAGAAATAAAACAAGCTCCATCATGAGCAAGTCGCCTAATAAGCATAACAAGATCTTCATGCGAGTGGAGCCACTAAATGAGGCTATTATTGATATGATAAGGACTGGGCAAATCAAAGAAGATATGGACAAGAAGGAAATGGCTCGCCTCCTTCGTGAAAAAGGATGGAGTGCAGATGAGGCACGTAGCGTCGCTGCTCTCGACGTGACTGGGAATATGCTTATTGATGAGACAAAAGGTGTTCAATTTATTCAAGAATCCATGGATTCTATTAGGTCTGGGTTTGACGATGTGACGCATTCTGGACCAATTGCGCATGAGACCGTGAGAGGAGTCAAATTCGTGTTGCATCACTTTGTCCCTCACGAGGACCCTGCGCATAGAGGGTTAGCTCAGTTAATGCCGGCGACACGTAGATCTATGCTTGGCTCGATGCTGATAGCAGATCCAACATTGCTCGAACCGATTCTTGGCATCGAGGTAAAATGTCCTCAGGAACAGATTGGTACCGTAGCAGGAATTCTCTCAAGTAAGCGGGGTAAATTGATTAACGTGGATCAGAAGGGACTTATCACAATTATTCAAGGCGAAGTTCCTGCGTCTGAAACGTTCGATCTTTCTGAGGTCATGCGTGGTGGTACCGCCGGGAAAGCTTTGTGGAGTACCTATTTCAAATCCTGGCAGCCAGTGCCTCAATCCATCTTAAGGAGCCTAGTTGCAGACATACGGAAAAGAAAGGGCCTAAATCCGGAGCCTCCCAATCCAGATGAATTCATAGATAAAGAATAAAAGACTTTATTCTTTTAGGAGTAATGTATATTTTTCGTCTGAAGATCTCATTCAAGAAAACAAATAACTTTCATACAATACAAATAGGCAGCTTTTAAGTTGCGGCTAAAACATTAGGAAATTTATTACTGAAGAGCATGTTAATTCCGATTCTTGTAGGTCTACTAGACGTTTTGAATGTTTACATAGCTCCCAATAGTTATAAGCGATAAAATCAATTCCTTTCTCAAATTGAAACTTGATCATCCCAGATATACTGAGCGATTTGGGGCAATTAGCTTACACGGTGTACAGCGTGTATATGAGCTAGATTCTGGCTTTAGCAATGGGAGACCCACTTCAGAGACGATTCGAAGTATTGGAAATGAAGAAATCTCTGAGATAGAGAAAAAAATGGCCATTGTAATCCCTATTAAAGGCGAGCGTCTAAAACTTCTTGAGGGTGTGTTAAGTGGTATTCCGCATGATTGCCTTACAATCATTGTTTCCAACAGTCCTAGACAACCTGTCGATAGATACAAATTAGAAAAGGAGGCATTGGAGCAGTTTAACCGCTTCGTTGGTAAAAACGCGTTGATTTTGCATCAGAAAGATCCTGGACTCGCAGATGCTCTTAAAGAAGTGGGGTATAACAGCATATTTGGACCAGATGACATAGTTAGAAACGGCAAAGCTGAAGGCATGATTACCGGAATGCTCCTTGCTAAGATGGCTGGAAAGGATTACGTTGGTTTTATCGATGCAGATAATTATGTTCCTGGAGCGGTTAATGAATATGTTAAGATCTTCGCATCAGGACTAGCCATGTCAAATAGCCCATACACAATGGTTAGGATTTCATGGATCTACAAACCTAAAGTTTCAGAGAGTGGTCTGTACTTCTCCAAGTGGGGGCGAGTCTCTGAAATAACTAATCAGTATCTTAACTCTCTAGTTTCATATTATACAGGCTTCGAAACCGAAGTTATGCGTACAGGGAATTCTGGTGAACATTGTATGTCGATGAAGCTTGCCGAATTGCTTACTTATTCATCTGGCTTCTCAGTAGAACCCTATGAAATAGTTAATGTCCTGGAAGAATTTGGTGGAATTCTACCCACAGAAAATCAAGAGGCAATGGACAAGGGGATAGAAATTTGTCAGGTAGAAACACGCAATCCTCATTTTCATGAAGAGAAAGGAGATGACCACATTAAAGAAATGTTCTTTGGGTCCCTTGGTTGTATTTATCATAGCAAGATCTGTCCTCCCAAGTTAAGGGAAAAAATAGTAGAAGAATTGCGCAATCGAACTATGTTAGAAGAAGGACATGAAATAGACACTATAAGAAAGATCAGTCCATTTAACAAAATAGAAATGCGACAATTTGCAAATATACTGCATGAAAGGGCTTCAAGCCTGATACACTTTGTATAAACTATTAAGGTGGCTCATCAAAATAAATTGAAATTCTTTTGTTGGTATTAAACTATTAACCCTTGAATACGAATTAGATTTCATCTATTTATCAAGTTAACATGTGGCTCTCAAGAGCAGGTTGTAACAATAACAATTAGATCCTAGCTGATTGCAACAGTAACAATTAGAACTGAAATAATCGATAGATAAGACACATTTTTCAAAGACTATTGGTACAGCCGATCAGAATCATGATTCCAAATGTTTTAGTATTGATAGAAGTTATGTAACATAGTTAAGTAGCCAATAGTTACAATCGGCTTTATCCTAATGAAAAGAATAGGTATAAGTATTTGAGCGTGTTTTACTGATATATAGAAATGCAAATCTTGACAAGTAGAGTCGACACTTTCCTTAACAGCATAGGACGAAACAGTAAGAATTCACAAAAGGCATATTCACTTGAAAACTTGATACTTTTGCATGATCCCAGTGATTTCGTAGTGTCAAAATGACTAATCCATTAGAACAAGGATTGAAACATAGTGGGGATAGTGTTTTCGTATGGCGTGGAGTCGTCACCTATCTTCAATTGTTTTGAACCATACTAAACCTAGTCAAAATGACTAATCCATTAGAACAAGGATTGAAACAATATAACGGGAAGTGGTAAAACCTTTTAGATCTTGTCAAAATGACTAATCCATTAGAACAAGGATTGAAACTACCTTCATTCATTGCGAGGTAATGATATAGAGTAGTCAAAATGACTAATCCATTAGAACAAGGATTGAAACTTATTACATTAGATGAACCTACTTCGGGTACGGGTGTCAAAATGACTAATCCATTGGGACAGGCAAGATGATGCATGATAGTGGAGAAAAATTCTGTCGGCTTATCAGTTAGTACTTATCTGCTCTGGATTATTTACATACTCTCTAGCTTCTTGTGTTAACTCTTTGATGATAGGAGTACCGACATCTACTGCCTTCTCAAAACCCGTAATAACTCCAGAGAAGAAAGTTGTCCATCCCAAACCGATCATGGCTAACCGTAATATCTTTATTAAGATCACATTGAATGATCTCCCAATCAGAGATATCATGAACGATCCTTTCATGATTATCCCTAAGCAGATATATCAGACCAGCTCTAATCTGACCAAAGAATCCTATAAGCTTTAATCTATCCTCTTCAGTTTCAACCTTAAATGGAAAATTGCTGCAAGTAGTATGAATAACAACCGTTCCTGAGGCATATAGGACGTAATCGACTTTGGTTTTCCCGATTATCTCTTCGTGAAACTTACCTTGATTCTTCTTGTAGAGTGGTAGATTTAACTCTGAATAACATTCTGGAATAATCTTTGTCTTAAACCGTAGATTATGTACCTTTAAGGGAGCTCCGACAAGTAATGGAAGGACATAGCCTTCCAACGTATAGTTTGCCATGTACTCAAAGCATTGAGAAAGAGGATGCTTAGATTTGAAATCGCCTAAGCACATTAGTTCGCTAACTTACACTCCTGGATAGATATCTGACTATGTTTAATTTGAAACGTCTTGTTCTGTAATAGTTGGCTATAACACGTCTGAAATCTTCAAATTTTGGATAGTATCTTGATACAAGTAAATCATATTTTCCCTGTCTCCAGCATTCTTCTATAGCATTGAATTCAGGAGATCCTTTTGGAAAATATACTACTTTCAGAATCCCTTTGTTTTGTTTCATGTACTCTTTTACCATAATGGAGCGATGATGTTGACGTGCTCTATCTATGAACAATATTAATTTTCCAAACTTCTTTTGCATTTGTATTAGATAATCCAGGAAGGTGTGTTGGTTAAATGACTCGTACTGACAAAAGAACTGTCGTCCATCCATGCATAGTGTACCAAATACACAGGTCTTTTGATGAGAACCAGTTACAGTTACAATTGGTCTAACTCTATCTGCAGTCCACATCTTTTTTCGAACCAGAGAATCGTGTACAAAAATGGATTCATCTGCAACAGCAAGAGTGAATTCTTTAGGTATATGCTTAATTATTCGTCTTACTTTTTTCGAAACTTGTTTTTATCCTGCTTTGATGCAGCATTAACAAATCTCATTCTTGGTACTTTAGGACTGAAACCCCATCTATGTAATAGTCTGTAAATGTGAACTTCATGATACTTGACACCTGTTCTTTCATAAATCAAATTCATGACTTCTTTAGCCATCCATCCTGACTGATTTTCTGACATCTCCTTTCTTATCGTAGTAAACGTTTCTTCTGACACTTCTGGAGGCCTACCACTTCTATGTTTATTTTTTAGTCCTTCCAAACCAGTATTATCAAATCTCTTGAGCCATTTGTAAGCCCACCATCTAGATCTATGGAATTCCTTTTCAGCTACACTCGCCGCTTCTTTCTTATCATTTCTGACTCGAGTTACCAGTAAAATCCTTTCTCGCACGTCTGCATCTTTTTCATTTCTATATGCTTGAATTAAAGCTGCAGTTGCCAACAGACTAGGTACACGATACCTTCAAGCTAAATTTGTATTGACCAAGACCATTAGACAGTTATATCAAATTATGTTAGGCAGTTTAGATAATGAAGGGATAGTTGGTGGGTTCACCCCTATGGGGTCTATTGGTATATTATTTTGTAATTCCTTTTTAAGAATCTCAGATCTTAGACAGAAAGGATAGTACTCCTGTGGTCTTTTATCCGAAATAGTAAATAGTGTTTCCCGTTTAAGATGCCATTTGAGTATGCATTGTGCTTGCTTCTTGTTCTTTGCTATTCCCTTTTCAAGTAAAGTCACATACGTTAGGCCTTTTCCGTGTGTTTTGTATTCATTTATTGCGATATCAATAATCTGATTGGAATCAGTATAGGATCTGGGGACATAATCATGTGCGTCTAAGGCTTGTGGTGTATTTTTGTCATTAGTTAGTGGCATATTCTTAGTATTCATTTTCTAGATTCCTAACTAACATGTTTTACCTTCTCGTATTGATCGTAAGCCTCTTGTTGGGTCGTTACACTTATGTCAAGAACCTTGGTACCTTTGAATTCTACCAAGAATACGTAATTTTGTAATTCAAATACTTGATTACAATTTGGGGGAAACTTATCTCGAGGTAGAATCAATGTTCTTACACCTTCGCGTAAAGCCTGCAATTGATCTCGTAGTTCAGTACTAATTTTTATTCCATTTTTGCACTGAATTGACAGATCTTCACTCTTCATTTGCTCTTGGGCGAGCTGTCCCTTAAGAGTAATGACGTTAGCCTGTAATTTCTTAACCATTTCACATAACTCAATCTTCTGGGTTTCGTCAAAGTTGTTGCTATTCTGGGATGAGGACATAATGTCCCCATCTGACCGGCTATTTCCATTATCTTGATCTCTAACAAGATTGTTCTTCCTACTCTTGGTCAAATCTTTTGCTGATAGCGGTAGCAATCTTCGGATTGAACGAGGATTATAGCCCAATTGGACTAGCCGGTCCCTTACCATTTGGCCAATTTCTTTGTCTGAAAATCCTTCTTCTCTGCCCAAGGTGAAAACTTCATCAACTAATGAGGCACCGTTTCTTAAACTCGTCGCAACATCATCTAGTTTTTGCTTTAACTCTTCTGATGGCTGTCTAATTATCAATTCGCTCATGGTACTTTCTTTTTATGACAAACGCATCTACAAACAGCTTTAACTCTTAATTCTAGGCCTGTCCAAGCACCAGCGCATTCTCTGTGCTGAATATTGCGACATTGGCGACTGAGAAAAGTAATTATAGATACATTCAATTCTTAATGACTCTCCTGCAGCTTTGAGTTCTTATTTTCCAGTTCATCAATAATACGTGAGATCAGCTCTGAGAAGGATTCGCCAAAATCGCCCTTCTCCTTTAAACGTAGGAACGTTGAGTGATTTATTGTAAGACTGTGTCTTTCATGCTTAGTCTTCATAATTGCGGTTTAATAAATACGGAATAAAAAGAAAAAATTATTTCGAAGATACTATATTCAATCTTACTGGTGAGTATATCTAAATTAAGGCTAATCTTATTAGCATATTGGCAGAAGATGAATGGCTAACTGAGGCCACTATCGGAGCATGATTGTTGATTCGTTTCCTAAAGGCATTTGAAATAGGACGTGCTGAAGGTCTGACTGACAAGTAGATAAGTCTGATAATGTGGAATAGAATGTTAGAAGCAGGAGTGCAACAGGGATTAGGTCCTCAAAGAATTCATCAAAAAGCATACAGATTACCTAGTCTTAGTTATCCGCTCAAGTTGAGCGGTCTATATGTATGTATATCTAAAAGATAGGAAGAGTCATATTTCAGACTTCCTATCTTCAAGAAAGGAAACACAGAAATCTAAATTATAAGGTATAGATAGGTACTGACCGCTCAATGTGAGCGGATGCTGACCATTTACGATTGAACATAACTTTGCTCATAGCAATATCTCACCTGTCTTAACTGTCTTAAGTTCTTTTAGCCTTTTACGTTTATGAAGCACGTATATGTTATCAGGCGAATAATCCCCTTAGATTAAAAAAATCGAGTTAAAGTTCCTAATGTAATCCTTGTCTCAGTCTTGTGCTCGCAAATTTATCATCATGAGCCAGAGTCTGAAATGCGAATAACGGTAGAGTAGACCAGCAAATGTTCAAGACAAGAGCACGTACCACTACAAAATTAAAATTGGACTAGTATTTTGTGGTTGTCTACCCTTCCTAAATCTGTGCGTTCAGTCCATTATTTTGAGAATTAGATCCTCGCTGATGAGGAGTATTACTTTACGATCCAAATCAGTCAACTCTCTCAGCAACTAGATAAATCAGCCTGACTGTTACTGTAGCTGGATCGCATAATATCAAACAATCGTTGAACTTCGTATATTTAATATAATCGTGAACCGTGGAAATCGCTGGAAATATATGTACGTTATTCATATGATTTACATGTAATGAAGATAAACATGAAGAAAGTGCACAGGTCACATGCCTAATATTATAATTCGTTAGTGATATTGAACTTCAAATCGATCGTAAATCAGGATCAAATAAAGTGATATATTTTTAGAATTCTCAAAAAAAGTTGGTATAGGATTGAATAACACTTTTAGGAATGACATCTGAAATCAATTTATCTTTATACTTTCTAATCCTCGCTCTAATAGCAGTAGTATCTACCTGATAACCACAATTGAAAATAAAGGACTTTGGTTGGTTGTGATTCATCATCTAAATTAATAACAATCTCCCAAATATCTCGATCTGGAAGGCTTTTATGTTGTAGACTTTATAATGAATGTATCAAATCCTGTAAAACATGTAAAGAATGACCTTCCATTTACACTGACTTTCAGGGTTCACGATCCCTGCTAATACAACCAGATGCTCATTAGTCAGATTCCTCAGACTTGCTTGTGAAATATTCAAGTGAATCGAATTTGCCAAGGGGCTTCATCTGAAAGATTTCATTTGGGTATATAGGATAAGGCCCACAGTTGACGTATCTTGAGGCTGCGAAGAAGTCTTTGAAATACCCATTACACTCATTCTCGTAATCCTTGATAAAGCTACACACGCATATCTGTTCATCATCCTCATTCCGGATTTCAAATATATCAGGAATTGCTTTGGCACTTAATACCTTCAATATGCTCTCTTCCAACCATTTCTTATCAAGTTCCATTACCTTTCCGTGATTCAGGAGTTTATGATGTTGAGCGATGTTTTTCATACGTTCTACCGTTTGTTCGTCGAATTCCTGTCCTTCTGGTATTGTGAATGATTCAGAGTATTCCGACTTTCCATCATAGACATCAAGATCAACAATGGGATAGCATACTTTCATTTTTCTGCCGTCAAATAATTCCTCTTCGTCTATCAAGCCTGCATTGACAAATTCATCTAGATATGTCCTTTTCATATTGGCTGTTGTCATTATCCTGCCGTTATACGACTTAAGTTCTTGACATAGTTGATGTGGTGTCAGAACTAGCATCATCTCGCCATTTATTAACTTCTTTAAACTGCGATTTTCGGCCCCTTCAACCCCATCTTCGATATCCCTATCATTTTGTTCCTCCATTTTCTGCTGTTTCTTCCAAGCTGGAATGAAGACATTTCTGAACATCTCTAATTTGAACACAGGGATACCTACTCTGTTTTGAGTGAGGTGTAACGCTTCGTGTAAGTCTTCTTTGATGTCAGCTATTACCATTGTTTCTTTGCCACATATCAGTGTCTTTCGGAGATGGGATCTGACTAATGCCACTATCTTGAGAAAGGTGGTTATTGACAGTACTACGAACAAAGTAAGTCACATCATAGTTCTAAGAAGATGATCTTACAAATAGTTCTACTGTACATTCAAATTGTAAATCAGAATGTCCAACTTTGATGGACATTACTAAATATCTGAACCAGCTTGTAAAATTCTCATCAAGTGAGGATTATCATGAGTATGGTTGCGAAAAATGCAAGAAAGAGAGAACAGTCTTTAGTAAGATCTATTTGCCATCTAATATACTCAGAGGTCATGAAGAGTTCTCATTCTAAATGACTGTTAGACCAATGAGATTATAGTGTGTGCTCTTATTGCCTGGGAAAGACTAGCAATAAATCCAGGATTACTATTATATAAGACAACACAAGGGGTCATATAGTTTCAGAATATGGCTTGTACTTTTGCACTAGATCCGAGAGATGAAATCTTTTTCCTCCAACTATCTTTATATCAACGCTAGCTTTTCCGTTTTCTGTCGTAATTATGTTATATGAATTTTCAAAGAAGCCTCTAAATCGTGCTGAAGAAGCTGTTCCTGCATATGCAATTTCTAAAGGCCCCAAGTTCCATACCCATGGTCTATGTTTGTGACCGCAAAGAACTAAATCTACTTTGGATTGAAGGCACGCTCTAAGAGTGTCTCCCGCATCTAGGATGATTATTTTATCAGTTCCTGTATCGGGTATTCCTATTAGATGATGATGCATTGCGACAATCTTTAATTTGTCTTTATAATGGCTTAGAGTTTTCTCGATCCAAAGATTTTGTCTATATCCTACTTCACCTTCATCTCTATCCGGGCGTGCAGTTCCAAGGATCATAATTACTGCCTCTTCGAATTCATGTACACGTGTAGGACTAGTAGGAAAAAGCTTTTTAAATGGAAGATAGCCAGTGTGCCGGTAATCATGATTTCCTGGTAACACTATTATTTTTGCACAATCAAGCCTATTAACTTCCAGTCTAGCTCGCTCAAATTCAAGTACCAAACCTTCGTCAGTTAAATCTCCTGTTATTACTATAACATCCGGCTTTAGCTCGCTGATTTCATTAACGACAATATCAAATGCATCTTGTTTGAAAAGACTTCCAATATGAAGATCCGATAACTGAACTATTTGCATAGTCTGTCTTATTTACGTGCGGTATATAATTGTGAATACATATGTACCAAGGCTAAGTTCGGTTTACGGGATATTACACTATAGAGTCATGACTAGTTATAATAGAAATAGAAGTAAAGAGCGGCGAATCCAACACTAAAGGTGGGTATTTTCGGATGAGTCAAAATAAACCTCACTGACTTTAATAACAAGTATATGATCGAATTGAAATTGAAATATAACTTATTAAGTCATTTTGGTAATTTCTCTATGATTGTAGCTCCTACTGTCCTGTTTTAGATAAGTTCGAAGTTTCATTTTGATCTGCTTTTATCTTTCATTCTTGTATCAAAGGTATTTTGAAGATTTTTATTTTTCGCCTGAATAGTTTTGCCATACTTCACATCTTCCATAATTGAATAATGACACATGTTACTTAGCTTACCAGTTTCTACATAGCCCAGTCCATCATCATCTTTAAATAATAAGAATTAAATACTCCAAATTATGTTTTCTACTAGTAATTCAAGAATAAATCCATTCTTTTCACCCAAGTCAATTGCAGTCATCGGTGCATCTGAAAAACCAGGTGTAGGGGAAACTATTTTTTCTAATATTAAAAACGGTTATACAGGAAAAGTATATCCAATTACGCCATCGCATACGACTGTTTTTGGTATTAAAGCCTACAAGAGTGTTCTTGATGTTGCAGATGATATTGATCTTGCGGTGGTTATAACTCCAAATAGAATTGTACCCTCAGTTATGAACGACATTGGAAAGAAAAAGATTGGTGGCGCAATAATCATATCGGCAGGATTTAAAGAGGCAGGAGAGCAAGGTGCAAAGCTAGAGAAAGAAATCCAATCCATTGGCAAAAGATATGGTACTAGAATCATAGGTCCGAATTGTCTAGGCGTAATGAGTCTATCTGAAAGTAATAAGATAAATGCGACTTTTTTAAAAGTCACTCCACAGCATGGTAACATTGCATTGGTTTCTCAAAGCGGTGCAATTTGTGCTGCTACAGTTGAGGATGCCATAACTCAAGGAATAGGCTTTTCAAAAGTAGTAAGTATGGGAAACAAAGTGGACATGGACGAAGATGACATTTTAGAATTGTTATCAGACGATCCAAAAACCAAAGTTATCATGATGTATCTTGAAGATATTCATGATGGCAGGAGATTTATGGAAATTGCCAAAAAGATAACAAGGAAGAACAAAAAACCAATCGTGGCATTAAAAGCAGGCAGGTCAGCAGCCGGTGCAAAAGCTGCTATGTCTCATACGGGAGCCTTAATGGGTTCAGACGATACGTACGACGCCCTATTCGCTCAATCAGGAATAATAAGAGTAGACACATTGCAAGATCTATTCACCATCTCCACAGCTTTTTCAAAACAACCTATACCTCCACCTCATCCTACTATTAAAAAATA
>Ga0307434_1001181_pt1 | contig 14650 bp, 14 predicted proteins | sample SalMarWE160220MG_FD_202156 | JGI IMG/M metagenome (GOLD analysis project Ga0307434, IMG submission 202156) | Salt marsh sediment microbial communities from the Plum Island Ecosystem LTER, Massachusetts, United States - WE1603-220 | ecosystem: Environmental > Aquatic > Marine > Intertidal zone >... | reverse complement strand
ATTAAATGTTGTTTCATATGTAATAGATGGGTATACTGGACTAACATCTTATAAGGTGAAAATGATATTAGAGCCTGGAATAAATTATTTTTTAAGTGGCCCAAAAAACATAAAATATATGGATTTCATTATATATGATGAATTTGAAAAAGTAGTTTTATTAAAAGTAAAGAAAACACATGGAAATATTGATATAAAGGATCGTGATAAACTAGGTAAACTCAAAAATTATAAAATCGTAGATAATAAACAAAGTGATATTGCTTTACCTTTATATGAAATATTTGTAGACAAACTTCCTGAAAAAGAAACTAATTGTAGAATACATAAGGACGATATAGTTTTTGATATAGGTGGTAATATAGGGCTATTTTCGTACTATGCTATAGGAAAAAAGGCAAAAAAAATTCATTATTTTGAACCTTTGAAGAATGAATATAATACAGCATTACAGAATTTAAAGAATTTTGGTAATATAATATTTAATAATATAGCGGTTGGAAAAGCTGAAAATAATGTAGATTTTTTTGTGCCGGAAACAGGGTCTATCGGATCTTCCATGTATCTTGAAGAAGGAAAGAAGTTAAAAGTCGATTCTATAAATATTATGGATTATATAATAGAAAACCATATTAAAAAAATCGATTTTTTGAAATTGGATTGTGAGGGAAGTGAATATGATATATTTGATTCTATACCTGATAATTACTTAATTAATAATATAAAGAAAGTATTTATGGAGTTTCACTTTAATAAGAATAATGTATTGAGGAATAAGATTCTTAATAAACTAGACAAATGTGGGTTTGTTTATAGATTTGAAGTTGGAAGGAATGAGAATAATGAATTAGGCATGTTATATGCTTGGAAATCTTCTGTAAAAGAATTTGATTTTGATTCTTTTATCAAACCATATGAAAACGATTTAAAAAGGACAGGAAAATCCAGATACAATTTTTATAAGTATATTATTCCAAAATTAATAGCAAAACAAAAAGAGATCTACGTGGTTGAAACTGGTACAATGTGGGCAGATTTGAAAAATAATATGGGAGCATTTACATTAGTATTTTCAGATTTAATAAAAAATTGGAGTGGTGGTAAACTTATAACTATTGATATATCGAAAGAACATATAGATAGTTGCAAAGAATTAACAAAAGAATTTTCTGATGTTATAGAATATGTTAATTCAGATTCCATAACTTATTTAAAATCTCTTTCTGATGATAAAGTAAAAGAAATAGATTTATTTTATTTTGATTCTTGGGATTTAGATCTCACAGATCCAGAACCATCTCAGCAGCATCATTTAAATGAATTGTTATCTGTGTATAATAGAGTTAGTGATAATGCTGTTATTAGTGTGGATGATAATTTTTTACCTGGGTGTTGGGTAGAATGGAAATGGTATGATAATAATGGAAATGTAACATCTACAGAAATAGTCGAAACAGGAAATAAAATTATTGGTAAAGGAACATTAATAAATGAATTTTTGTTAGAAAAAGCCTGGGAAAGAAAAATTGATATTGAAAGTTTTCCTGGTTCAAACGTATTTTTATATGAAAAGCCGTATAGAAAATCCTATAATGAGGTAAAAAGGGTTTTGGAAGATTTTTATTCTGATAAGACTACACAGAAAGTTAAGAGAGAATCTTTTCAAAGCGTTGATTATTTAATATCGGAGTTGGGATTAGGCGATACGGTTATAATAACTCCATTTTCTAAGTACTTATGTGTGTACTCAAACAGTGAATATTTCTCAACGTTAATGGCATTCAATGATTATTATAAAACATGTGATTCTTTTAATAATTCTTGTAGTACGTCTGAAATAAGTAAAAATGATTGGGGAGGTGGGCATGCTATTCAACGAATAGAGAAGTCCCTTGGTTTGGAAGTTAGTATTAAACCAAAAGGATGTCTTAACATTGAGAAAAACATCATTAAAAATAGGGTAGCATTGCATTTTAATAGAGCTGAAATAAAATATACAAATCTTAGTAAAAAGTCTATAGATTTAGTTAATAAGTTTATAAAAGAATACTCTGATGTATATGAATTTATTGATATTGATCCTAGAAATACATTAATAGAAACAATTAAAATGTTATCAACTTGCGAATATTTTATTGGGTTAAATAGTGGTCCTATGCATCTTGCTACTGCGTTGGATTTGAAGTGTATTATATTAGTTAATTCTCCATTACCGTCGGAATTATTTTTGCCGAAAATAAAAGAATGTGAAATACATGAATTAGAATGGTTATATCCGCAGAATGTCCATTTACATGAAAATGGGAGCAATGAATTAGTTCCAAAATTAAGCATTAATTCATTAAAAAATGCGTTTGAAGGAAAAGTTTATCCATATTGGAAGGAAGATTTTTTAGATATAAGTATAACCAATGAAGTCGTACAAGAATTTGAAGATGAAGAAATAAAAATTACTTGTCATTTTGTTGGGCGTGATAATGTTGGCGGGCCATTTGTTGAAATAAAAGGCGGCAACGGAGAAAAAGATTATTTAATAAAATTTATAGATAATAATACTGATGAAGTAATATATCAAGATACTGTAAAATCTAATCATTGGGCAGCAGCGAATCGTAAATATTACATCGATTGGCGCATAGAAATTTTTGACGGCAAGAAAGTAGTTTATAAACATAAAATGGATTTAGAAGGTAAAAGAGTACTAATAAATTTAGACAGTAAATCATTAGGTGATACACTATCATGGATCCCATATGTAGAAGAATTTAGAAAGAAACATAATTGTGAAGTGTTTTGTTCTACTTTTCATAACAATATTTTAGATTACACAAATATAAATTTTATTGAGCCAGGATCACCTTATACAAATATATATGCATTTTATATAATAGGTTGTTTTGATGGCAATACAGATAGAAATAAAAATAATTGGCAAACTATTCCATTACAACAAATAGCTAGTGATTATTTAGGATTAGAGTATAAAGAAATCCGCCCTCGATTGAAAAATATTGGAACTAAAATGGATATGAAAATTAGATTACCAAAGAAATATGCAGTAATAGCGCCTCATTCTACAGCTCAAATGAAGTATTGGCTTAATGACAGGTGGAATAGTGTAATTGAATATTTACATAAAATAGGATATGACACAATATCATTGTCTAAAGAGCCTAACAAACTAGCTAATACAATTTATGTAACTAATCCATCAATAGAAGATGCTATTAGAGTTGTTAAAAAATCAAAATTTACTATGACAGTTGGTAATGGAATTGCATGGTTATCTTTTGCATTAAATAAACCTAATATTTTGATTTCTGGATTTTCAGAATATTGTGAATTTAGTGGGGGTTGTTATCGTATTACACCTAGTGTGGGATGTAGAGGGTGCTTTAATAATCCTGATATAAAATTTGTAAGAGACGATTGGAATTATTGTTATAATGCTGATGTTCTTGGTGGGGAAAGATTTGAATGTTCTAAAAATATAAGTGTGGGAATGGTGATAAAGCAGATAAATTTTTTGATAAGGGAAAATTTTTAATTATGAGTTCGATTCTTGCTTGGAAATTTTGGGATAATTGGCTTCAAAAATTATTTGTGCAGTTAATTTCTGTGAAGGTGATGGCTTTAGTTGCCACAGTAATTCTATGTATTTTAGGTTTTGTAAACGGAGGAAATTTGGCAGTTATTTTTGGAGTTATTTTTGGTGCAAAAGGAGCATTTCAAGTAGCAAATGTTATAAAAAATGGAGATGGTATAAAAAAGGAAGATATGATAGATAGAGTGTAAATATTTATCATAATTAAAAAAATTAAAAGGAGAAAAATTATGGCAAAGGCAAAAAGTAATAAAAAAATAGATAGATCAGAAGAAGTGGAAAAGGTAGAAAATACTGTAGATCCGCAAAAGGCTGCAGAGATAGTAGAGCAGGAAAAGAAAGAGCGGGTTAATCAATGTGGCCAAGAAGTAGTAATGATTTTAAAAAAATATAATTGCGATTTTGACATTACAATGCTTCTTAGACAAGGTAGTATAACACCAAATATTCAAATAGTAGCTAAATAATTTGTAAGGAGAATAAATAAATGGATCCGAAAGAATTGGGAAGAATAACAAAAGAATTGAATACTAAATATCCAGAAATTGGAATACATAAAATAGAGGTAGATTCGAATAGTGGTAAAGCATCATTTTATATGAAGCCTACAAACAAAGTATTAGCTTCATTACCAAGTGATAAAGCTATTAGGCTTAAACCATTAGAATCAGCAGCTGTTTTGAGGAGAGATACTGTAGATAGATCTGTTTTGGATTTAATAAAGAAATCTCCATATGAAGATGATCCTAGAAACATATTTACCAGGGCTATGAAGTATTATTTTGAAAATGATGCTTATGGTTCTCATATAGATATTTTAACAAATTTTGCTGCAAAGGGATTTGAAAACGATATTGATGATGATAAAATTAAAGCTTACTATGACACCTGGTGTTTTGATGTCGATTTTAAACAGTTAATAGATTGGATATTTTTTGATTTTTTTAGAATAGGTATGGTTAGAACTTATAAAATTATAAGCAAATATGAACCTGGAATTAGTTATTTATCTCCAATACCTGGGCAAAAATTAGAGCGCGGTATTATTAAACAAGTTATTGAGAGAGCTAATAGAATTCAAAAAAAGCGGGAAGAAAAAGTTGCTGAAGGTTTAACAGGTAATAAAGCTAAAGCAGCGAAGAAGAAAATATGGTCTAAGGGATACTTACCAACTGCTTATACAGTATTAAATCCTTTATTAGTAACTATTAAAGGAAGTTTGTTATTTGATAATGCAGTTGTTACATTAGAACCATCTGCTGAATTAAGAGAGATGTTAGCTAAACCTGCGGGAGAATTAACTGATGAAGAAAAAATTGTTGTAAAAAGTTTGCCTTCAGAATTTAAAGCTCAAGTAACTGCTGGTAATATTAAATTAGATCCTCAATATGTAGGTAGTGTTGATTATCGTAAAATGCCTTATGAAAGATATCCAAGACCAAGAGGTATAAAAGCATTTGATTCTTTGGAATATAAAAATTCTTTAAGACAAGCTGATCTTAGTACATTGGATGGAATTACAAACTCTATTTTGAAAATAACTATTGGAAGTGATGAGTTTCCTGTTACGGATCAAACCCAATTAGAAACTGTAGCAGCAATTTTTGATACACCTTCCAAAAGTTTCGATGTAGTTTGGAATCATACACTTAAAGTAGAAAAAATAATATCACCTGAAATAGGTGAGATTCTTGGTCAAGATAAATATAAGCAAGTAAATGAAGATATAACTGGTGCGCTTGCTTTTTCTAGAGCACTTTTAGATGGTACTACCAATGTGAATGTGGCTGAAGCTGGGTTAATAGTTAGAACTCTAGTTGAAGAGATTAATTATGCTAGGCGACAAGTAACAAGATGGATTTATAATGAATATCGTCAGATAGCTACAGCAGTTGGTTTTGATAGATTCCCGAAAGTTAGATGGGATAATACTATTTTGAGAGATATAATTTTGTATATGTCGACAGTTGCCCAGCTTGTGGACCGCAGAATGCTGTCATATAGGACGGCTCTTGAACAGTTAGGGTTTGATTTTAATAATGAATTTAATAATATGGAAAATGAATTACCTAGTGTACTAGAGGGAACTTTAGGAGTCATAGGTAGCCCATTTCAGCAATCTAAACAACCTTTACAAACCAATAGGCCTTCTGGTCAGCCTGCGAAGAAAAAAGAGGTTGATACGGATGTGAAGAAAAAAACTAAAGTGACTAAAAAATCACCAAGTCAGCAACCAGGAATAAAGCCACAGGCTGCTAATTTAACTGTAGAAGACATGATAAAAGGTATGAATCAAGAAGAATTTGATTTGTTTATGAAAGTGGTATCTAAGTTAAGAAATGATAAAAAATAAAGAATAGTTAACTAACCTTTATAGTATAGAGGGACTATCTTTTTATAGGAGGAAGTATATTGTGGATTATAAATTTGAACCAATTAAGCTCGAAGCTGGCATAAAAATTGAGAAGGAAACCCCTGAACTCAGAAAAGCAATGGCTTCAATTGTTAATTTTCCAGAGCATAAAACTCCTGATTTATTGTTTTTCTCTGGAATTTTCGTTAGTAGTGGCGCAAATTTAAACAATGCATATTTTATGCCCTCAGAACTGGTTAAAGCCGCGGATACGATAAGCCATAAAGCTATAGACATTGAACATCAAGAGTCAGAAATTATAGGCCATATTTATGATAGTAAATTTATAGATAGAAATGGAAATTTATTAGATTTAAACGAAGTAGTTAATATGAACGCAAATGAATTAGATAAAATGGACATTGACGTTATGATAGCTGGTATTTTATATAAGAGTAGATTTCCTGAGTTAGCAAAGGAGGTAACTGAAGGTAAATGGAAGTTATCAATGGAAACCTATTTTCAGGATTATGATATCAAAGTTGGTAGTGTGATAATGTCCAGAAAAGAAGCTGAAGCATTAGGTTTTGCAAACGAAATAGTAGGAAGATTAGCTAAGATTCTAAAAAAGGGGAAGGAAATAGCAGAAGGCGAAGTAAGTAGAGTGTTACGATCTTTATTGTTCTCAGGTTGTGGGGTTGTGAAGAATCCAGCAAATCCAAGATCTGTAATTTTAGAAACGGCCAAAAAACAAATAGAAAAAAATAAAGGGGCTGATGAAATAATTATTGATCTTGATAAGCTGAGTAATACTCAATCCAATGACGGCTTAGTAGCTGAAGAAGAGGCAAAGGATGATGTAGGCAAAAAAAAGGAGGAGGAAGAGGCAGATATAAATGTAGAAGATGTTCGTACACAAACTAGTGTTGGTATATGTGTGAGTTTTAAGAAGAGAGTAATTGATGCGTCTCAAAAAGGACCAGACGTGAAAATTATTCATGAAAACTGGTGTACTTTATATGATAAAGCTTGTACTTCTAGCTCACGAGATGTTACTGATCCTAATTGTTTGAAACGACAAGCTGAAAAGCAGGCAAAAAATTATGTAGAATCTAAGCTAAAAGAATTAAAAAGTAGGGATAAAAGAAGTACCTTACTATCAGAATTAGAATTAGTTTTAAAAGATGTAAAAAAATAAAAGGAGGTAACCGCTCATGCCACAAGCACAAACAGGAAGTAGAAGAAGTATCCCTAAATTGGTGAGGGTTAATGCTGATGATGATAGAGCTCTTATTTATAGAAATTTAGGCAATGGTCGTAGGCTCCCTCTTCTTTGGGGAACAACTGTGACTTTGGTATCTGGTACTGACCAATATACGGTAGTAGCTAGCGGTATCGAATTTCACGGTTTTAAGATTTGTGATGGTAAAGTTGAGATTACGCCGGTTGTTTCTGGTACTTCTGCTGAGACATATCCTGATACAAACATTTTAGGAAAAGTATATGTAGTAAAGGATACTATTGAAAACCAGATTTTAATTAAATCTACCGCAGAAGTAGCAGTTGGTGTTGAATGTCAATTTGATGTTTATGTATATTTTGGTAGCAGTACTGATTTTAGTAGTACTGATTCCAATCAAATTTGGAAGTAAGTTATAATAAGTTATATATAAAATTAAAGTTGTATATAACAAGGTTAAGGATATGGTTTGTTTTATAACTAATAAGAGATTGGTTGATGTTGTATTTAGATTTAATTACAGTTTTAAGAAAAATTATTAGGGAGGTTTAACTTCATGGGTGATCAACTTAGTAATGACGTTGTAAAGATCGTTGATGACATCTTTAAGAAAAAAGAAGAGTCTGAAATGATTAAAGCGACTGAAAAAGCTTTACAGAGATCAACTGACACTATTAATGAGTTAACTGAGTCTTTAGAGGCAAAAGACCAAGAACTTAATGATAGAGAGTCAGAAATTTTGGGTCTTAACGAAAATACCCAAACTCTTGAAGCTAGAATTACAGAATTGGAAGAAGAAAAGTCAACTTTTGATGAAGGGAAAGCGGCTTTTGAGACCGAAAAAGCTGACATTATTAAAAGAGCTGAAGAAGCTGAGTCAAAAATAGCAGAAATGGAGAAAGATAAGCTGACTGAAATTAGACTTAATGAGTTAAAGGAAGCTGGTGTTGCTGCTACTAAAATTGAAGACCAAACTTCTAAAGTTCGAGAAATGTCTGATGAGGATTTTTCGTCTTATAAAGAAGAGCTTGTTGCTATAAGAGAAGCTATTATTGCAGAATTGAAAGCATCTGAGGAGAATACTGATACAGGAGACACTGATACAGGAGATGTTGATACAGAGGATACTGATACAGAAGAAGATGAAGAAGATGCTGCTGATAGTGATCTGACAGAAAACGCAATGCATTCTATTGCTGCTGCTCTTAATATGGAAGTCATGCCTAATAAAGATATGATGACTAAGTATAAAGAATTAGGTAGTCAGATGGCTGAAAATATTAAAAAAGTTGATAAATAATTTTTTAAAAATATGTTAAGGAGGAAATATAATTATGTTTATTCCTAGACATCCAGTTGTAGAAAATCAGTTTTGTCAGTTTGCTACAACTAGTGGAACTGCTGGAATTGGTGGTGTAGTAGCCTATGCTGGTGCGGTATGTTATTTGGATGAAAACGCAGCTCATCAAGATGCTGTTGTTAATATTTATGGAACTACTACTAGTGGTAAAGAGCCTTTTGGTTTCTTGATGCAAAAAGTTAAGTATGGATATCACAATGTGCATCCGTCTGGTTTTATGATGCCTGGAGATCTTGGTTCTTCTGATGTTATTGCTCAACCATCTTATGATAGTAGTGGTAATATTAATGGAAGTAAGCCAGCCCCAGTTGGTGTAGCACACCTTGGTATTTGGGATACAGTGCATTATATGGTTAGTTATACTGGTACTATTCCAAATGCTACCGCTGCTAATGGTATGCTTCCTGGACAGGGGCTTTATGTTGCTGATGATGGGACTTCTAAGGTAACTAATTATGAATGTAATGTTGATACTGTAGTTGCTAGAGTTGTTAAAGGCGCTAGTGCTGCACAGGTTGAAGCTAATATTAATAATACTACACTTTATCCGATAAGGATTAAACTGTTGATATAATTAAAGAAGTAAAAATGAATTATGGATTAATGCGTGAAAGATTAAAACGCATCCAAAATTATTTGATAGGAGGATAGTTAGGTTATGGATAGAAAAGAAATGCAAAAACTTTTTAAAGCTACTGCTGCTATTAATACCCCAGAAGGTATTGCAGCATATAGAGCTTTTGCTGCTGCTCTAACTACTCCAATCCTTCAGAAACTTGAGCTCGATTCTATTATGCGAAGTTTGTTCGCAGTAGAAAGACTTGGTCCGGGTATTTAAGAGTGCCCCGTACAAATGGTGACATTTGTATGATAACTTCTCTATATGCTAGAAAGTCCTAAAGACTGCCTTTACTGATATGGTGAAAACAAGGAGTATAAAAATGGATAATTATGCAGGGAACTTTAACATTAATGATATAAATTGGTTGGCAGGTATTATTGATTCAGATGGCTCAATTAATATTACTAAGTATGTACGTAAAGGATTAAAATATGTATTACAGCCTAGAGTTGCTATTTATAACTCTAATGATGATATTATTGAACATGTGCATGTATTGTTAGATAAGTTTGGAATAAACCACCATATTTATACAAGTGATAGAACTAAAACAATAAATGCTAATAGAAATTTTCATAAATTATCAAGGTCTGTAACAGTTAGACGATTTGGTAAATTAATTGACTTGTTTAATGTAGTATCAGATAGTATGGTTGGCAGAAAAAATCAATTTATTTCGTTATTTGAATTTTGTAAATACCGACTAGAGAGAATATTGGAATTTGGTAAAAAATATAGTATTGATGATATTTCTTTGAAATTTGTTGGTATTGTAAATGGTTTTAATATTAATTGTAATTTAATAGATTATGGTTTTAGAAATTATTCTTTAGATTGGCTTGGTGGTTTTACTGATGGTGGTGGGTGTTTTAGTGTTAAAAGGAGAAAAAGGGAGAATGGTAGTTTTAAATATAGCCCTTATATTTGTTTTACTTCGACTAATAAATGTATTATAGAAAATATTATAAATATATTGTCTTTTTATAACATTGATTTCAATATTAGGGAAAGAGGTTTAGGAAAGAAGTGGAATAGAAATAGAAGATTTGTAGTTAATGAGATTTATGTAGACAATTTAGATAATTCTTATAAAATAGCTAATTTGTTAAAAGACAAAGTTAGAGGTAAACGAAAAGAGTGTAAATTATTATTAGATTTTTGTGATACACGAGTTGATCAACATACCAGACCATATTCGAATGAATCTATTAAATTGTATGAATTATTAAAGTTAGAAAAAACAAAATATAATGTTAAAGACTCCTCAACGACTAAACGAGAAGAATCTTCTAAGAACGATGAAGATTAAGATATAGTCTGAACTACATGGAGACATGTAGAGGGAAGATGAAGAGCTTCCCCGCCCGAAAAAAATTCGGGTCATAAAAGTAACAGATTGGCCCAAGCGTCCTACCCGGTCGCGGAAGATTTTGAAATTCCTGTCTGGGTATTACCTGGTCTTGGTTACGTTGCTCAAAATTTTATTGAAGGTATTGGTGAGGAAGTATATGTTCCGACATTTACAGTAGATACTTCTGGTGATTGGAAAATAACTTATGCCAGAGATTCAAGAATTGATATTCCTCAGAGAGCTGCTGAAAAAGCTGCTAAGGCATTAGCTGATTATGAAGAAGAATGTGGTTGGAGAATTATTCTTCCTGCTGCTACTTCCTCGTTTTCTGGTAAGGGATTGCTTGGTTCACGTCCTGCACCAATTTATGAGATTAATCCTGCATCTACGGGTGCTGGATATCTGTCAAAAGAACTTATTAACAAGATGATCGTTGGGTTTAAGAGAATAGGTCGTACACTTACAGATCTATATGTTTCTCCTGAAGACGCAGCTGATATCCGTGAATGGACTGATACTGATATTGATCCAGTTACAAGAAGAGAAATTTTCCAGGCCGCTGGCATGGGAAGTATTTGGAATGTAACACTTCATGAACTTCAGCATTTAGGTGCTACTGGTTTGTATAACATTAATGGTAATAGTTCAGAGTATGGTAAGTTTATAGCTGATGGTGATGAAGACTATAATCAATATGAACTGGATCATCCGAATGTTACTGGCGTTGATGGCACTGTTACAACTCTTGGTGAAACCCAAGTAATTGGTTTTGATCTTAGTGTTAATGATTCTCTTGTTATGCCTATTCGTAAGGATTTTGAAGCACATGATGATCCAACTCTTCTTAGAGTACAAAAACAAGGATTTTTTGGTTGGGAAGAAATTGGATTTGCATGTCTTGATTCTCGTATGTTAGGTTTAGGTGTTATTGATAGATCATTATAATAGTGATTTCAAATAGTTATACCTACCACTAAAAAGTGGTAGGTATAATAAAAACATGGTTTTTTTGGATTATTTTTTCAGTTTTAGTCTAGCAAAATCAAAGAAATATTCTATAATATTAATAGAGATGGGTTTTGGAGGTTTTGTTGTGATAAAATATAAAGAAAAAACGTGTAATATTTGTGGTGAGAGGTTTGATCCTGCTAGTCCTAATCAGAAGTATTGTATAAGTTGTAAAGATGAAGGTAGAAGGGTTGCAGATAGAATAAGGAACAGAAAAAGATCTAGAAAAAAAAATAGTTATAAAGAGTATGTTAGATATTGTGAAGTATGCGGTAAGAAATTTACTACTTATTATAGTAAAAAAAAATATTGTGGTTCTGAAAATTGTGAAAAAATAAGATTACAGCGTAAAAATTATAGAATTCAAAATAGACGTAGTAAAGAATCTGAACGTATTAGGTCTAAAAGTTATTATAATAATAATAGAGAAGCATGTAGATATAGAGCTGCACTTAGATATAGAGAAAAACATAGTACAAATATTTCATATACCCCTAGAGGAATTTTTAAACACACTATAAAAAGTGTTGGCGAATATGTAAATATGTTTGGTTATAAACTTATTTCTGAGATATATAAAGATAATAAGTCACATATATTATTAACGTGTCCAAATGGTCACAGATGGAAAACTAATTTTCATAATTTTAAGGATAATGGTGCTAGATGTTTACATTGTTATTTGGAAAATAATTATACATCTAAGCCAGAACAGAAATTAGTAGATTATTTTGTAGAGAATTATCCAGATACAAAATTTATTCATAATGATAGAACTCAAATACCGCCTTTAGAACTTGATTTATATTTTCCTGATTATAAACTTGGGGTCGAAGTTTGTGGTTTATATTGGCATAGTGAAATTTCTGGCGGCAAAAAGAAAAGTTATCATTATGATAAAATGATCAAATGTTATGATAAAAATATTCGTCTGATTACTATTTTTGAAGATGAAATAAGAGATAAATTTGATGTAGTAATTTCAAGAATATTACAAGCTTTGAATTTGACATCAAGTAAAATATATGCTAGAAAATGTGAAGTTAAAGAATTAGATAGTAAATTAGCTAATAAATTTTTTGAAAATAACCATATACAAGGTGCAAGTGGATCAAAAAAGAGGTGGGGTCTATTTTATAAAGATGAATTAATGCAGGTTTTAACTGTAGGTTCTATTTCAAGAATGCATGCTGGTAAATTGAAATATAATCCTAATGCACGTATTTTAGAATTAAAAAGATTTGCTTCTTTATTAGGAGTAAGTGTTGTTGGTGGGGCTGGAAAACTTTTTAGTTGCGCGAAAAAATATGCTTTAGATGAAGGTTTTACTCACATTAAATCTTATTGTGATACTCGTTACTCCAATCCTTTTAATCCTGTCTATGAGATATTAGGTTTTAAGAAAATTAGTTATACTAAATATACCCCTCATTATATTAGAGGTGGTATGAGATACCGCAATCAGGGGCTAAGAAAAACACCGGAAGAACGTTTAACTGGTTTAACCGAATGGGAACTTAGACAATCTCAGGGTTACGATAGAATTTGGGATACAGGGCATATAACTTATTTATATGAAATAACAGAAAAGTAAAAATATCTTTATTTATCTTTTTAAACTAGCCAAGATTTTTTCACGAATTTCACGAATTAATATGAATTAATAAACTATACGTCAGTATGGAGGGTAAATTTGTTTATGTAGCTATGTTATATGTATAATGTAAATGCATTACCTTTGTTGCTGGCGTTATTTTTTGCGGGGATGAAAATTTCCGGATAAGGAAAACAAATAAAAATAAAATGGAGGAAAAGGTTATGAATGGTTATATCAAAAATAAGACTCATTTATGGAGACATGCAATGAAAAGGGAGATAGGTCCAGGTAAAACTGTTAGTCTGGACGAGCTGTATGAGCAGTATGGTGAAAAGCATGATTTGAAAAAAGGGAAGCCCTTTGTTGAATGGCTTAAAGAAATTAAACTGAAAGATACTAATGTGTGGCAAGTTGTTTATGATGAAGAAAAAAAGGGAGTTGAAAAGAAAGTTAAAGAATTAGAAAAAAAGTCTAATGTTGTTGAAGAATTAGTTGTGCCACATGTTAAAAAAGAGCAGACTGTAGATGAAATTGCTAATTTATCTGTTAGAGACGCTCGTGAAAAATTGCCTAAAATTACTGATTTAAAACTTTTGAAATATGCGCTTCAGACCGCTAATCAGTTGGCAAATAAGGACACATTATGTAGAATACTCAGAAAAAGAATTGGTCAATTAGAACTTACAAAGAGATAATTTTGATTAGTCGGCAAAAATTTTTTGTCGACTATTAAAAACATTAATAGGAGTGTAATAAAATGGGATATAATGATTTTGGTAATCCAAGAACTACAGCTGCACCATATGATATTGATGATAAAATAGGTAGGCGAGATAGTAGAGATATTGTTCGATCTAGTATAATGACTGTATCTGGTACAGCTTCGCTTTTACCTTCTAGCCCATTAGGCAGAAGAAATTTCATAAGAATTAAAAACATTGGTAGTGCTAGTGTATATGTGATGTCTGATACAACTGTTAGTGGATACGAAGTACCTAGTAGTGGGGAGTGGGAAGAGAACACTGATGCAATATTATATGTTGTTACTACTGCTGGGACGGTGGATATTCAGGTATATGAAAGATCTTCTAGATTTAATTATAAAAAATAGGAAAGTTAGTTAAATTTAGTTTTATTTCTGCGCCAAAAAATTCACTGGATGCTAAAGAAGTATTGCTTAAATTATTGATCATAAATAAATGGAGGTAAAAATTATGGGACTTTTAACTGAATCATTCAAAACTGTTGTAGTATTAACCCGAGATATGGATGGAATGATCTATGACAAGAATACTGATACATGGTTGCCAGCAACACCAGAATCTTTGATAGCTGCTGATGCAGCGATAGGAGGTACCGTGTCTGCTATGATGGACATGGTTCCATTTCCCATTGCGATTGATATCTTTGGTATTATTTCATTTGATATATCCCGTGATAAGATTGATACAGCGTTGGATAAAGTAAGAGCTGTTATTAGAGATTACGTGACGGCAACTACAGCTTAATTATGAG
>Ga0307434_1001177_pt1 | contig 14677 bp, 10 predicted proteins | sample SalMarWE160220MG_FD_202156 | JGI IMG/M metagenome (GOLD analysis project Ga0307434, IMG submission 202156) | Salt marsh sediment microbial communities from the Plum Island Ecosystem LTER, Massachusetts, United States - WE1603-220 | ecosystem: Environmental > Aquatic > Marine > Intertidal zone >... | reverse complement strand
TATATAGGAACTTTCCACATCAATAAGCGTCTTTGAACGCAAGGTTGTTCTTCCTAATAATAACCTGAATTTCATATCGCTACGGTCCGATAGCGTCAGTTCAATCGGCCATTTCAAACCATCAATATCAATATGTGTTGAAATAAATATCCGTTCTTCTTCTTCACCATTGGAGCTTCGCACGATGCGCTGATCCAAAACAGGAGCATCGCACACAATTTCGGGCTGTGATCTGTTCTGGATCGGAAAGACCTTAAACTCGACAAACTCTTTGCCATTTTTTTTATGTCGCTTAATGTCATGGGCATGGAGCGACGAGGTCCGGGCGCCTGTGTCAATTTTAGCCTTTATCGCCGGCAGGTTCAGATCGGGAAGGCGAACCCATTCACGCCATCCCAAGGTAATTTTCGATCCCGCGGGTTTTTCAATTCCGGACTCAGCCATTTGCCCCCCTTCATGGACTTTCACCAGCACCGGTGCAATTGTCAATAACTATGGTTCTCAATCTCATATTTAACTAGGCAAAACTCCCTGGTCTGGTTCCGGTTCACCAGAGGCGTTATATGGAAGCGTTCTTACCGTCCAGGCCAGGTTCCGTCCATAACCTCGACTGCCGCTGCAGATCTTTGATCCAAGGTGTCAACAACAACGTTTCGCCGCGCAAACCGGATGCCGTTCGCCTCGAACTTCAACTTAAGCCTTCGAAGGATTTCGCGCTTGATTCGAAAGCGTTCATCGCCTGGAATGGTTTTAAATCTAAGTCTCATCATAAGACCAAGATGATCGATATAATCTATACCCTGACATCTGAGCGCATCCAACATAAACGGGGTGAACTTAGGATCATCCTTCAATTCACCGGCCAGCTCCGCGACAACGTTATTCAGAAGGTCAGTGTCAGTATCATGTGGAACCCAAATCTCCAGTTTTATGACTAGCCAGTCTCGGCTGTTATTCGTTACCGAGTCTATGCGACTGTATGGAATTGTGTGGAGCTGACCGCGGTGATGCCTGAGTTGAATTGAACGCAGCGCTATTTTTTCGACTTTACCCCGTTTAGTCCCGATTTCAACGTACTCTCCCATTCTAAATGCGTCATCAGCCATAAAAAACATACCCGCCAAAACATCTCTCACTAAATTCTGTGCACCCAGTCCTAAAGTTAAACCTATGATGCCGGCCCCAGCCAGCAGTGGCCCAATTTGCACCCCTACTTCATTCAGGATTATCAAGAACACAGCAACAATGACGATGACAATAATTATTGCTTTTGCCAATGGAATAACGCTCAACACTCGTGAAGCCGACCTTACCGGGTGTCCCTTGGCGTCATATTCTACGGGTGCTGAAGCTATGCTGCGTGTCAAAGTTGAAAAACCCACCATCACCAAACACGTAGACGCTCCCAAAACAATAAGTATTCGGGCCAGGCTTGTGAGTTTATGGGTCTTTTCATTCATCAGGATGTCGTCATTGGCCCATTCGGCACCCAATGCTGCGGCAATTATAAAAAATACAAGAATAGGAATGACTGCATATCTATTCATGATGACTTCCCGTAGATGGCCAGAGAACACTTCAATAACAACAGTAAATTCGCGGTTTTAGAGACTGCAAAGTTTTTTTACCAAGTGCTCGACAAGTAAATCACATAGCTGAAATGGAGTGGTCTAAGTTGGAGTTCTATAGAGTTATGACAGAAGTAATAAATTTGCAATTTCGCTCTGTAATTGAGCAACTTAAAAGACAGCATTGGTCAACGATAAACATATCCACTCTCATTTTATCTACATCGATCTACATCGATCTACATTGGAATTGTAAGTGACATCGACAAGGATTACAACTGACCACGGTCCAAGCAATCTGTACAACCGCAGAAGTGTGATCCAGCTTTTTTGGTGAGGCCAGTTGCCGGGGATTGTTGAGTTAAAGCCTTCCACAAACGAGAGCGCTAACGCCAATGGTGCCACTATGCGTTTCAAAATCAGCTATGCCGAGAGAAATATCTGTTTGGAAGTGCTGCAAGATTGCAATAGCAAATTGCCCACTGGAAATTATACCGCTCTATTGGACGTCATAGCATAATAATATTTACCAATTCCAATTAATGACCTGATATGTTGGTTGTCGTGATTGACAATATTAATATTAGAATAGTTCTAACCTACTGATAAACATACTTTAAAATCATTCTAAATTGTCTAATTTTTGTTGACAGCTGATCTTCTATGTTCAATGTATTGTCCCGTCCGTCGGAGTTTTTTCTTCGGTGGCAGCTGATACTGGGCTTTTGAACCCACCTATTGGAGGACATTATGAAGTTTGTTACTGCTTTGCGCAGCGTCGGCTGTGCGGCACTTTCCCTCAGCCTGCTTTCAAGTTTATCAACATCTGCACCGGCAGCTGACGAGGTGAATATCTACTCTTATCGCCAGCCTGATCTCATCCAACCTCTTCTGGACAAGTTTAGCAAGGACACCGGTATAAAAACCAATGTACTGTTTCTGAATAAGGGGCTGGTTGCGCGTATTAAAGCCGAAGGCGAGAATTCCCCTGTCGATCTCATCTTTACCGTGGATATAGGACGGCTCAGCGGTGCCAAGGCCGATGGCGTGACTCAGCCTGTTGCCAGCACCACTATCAATGAAAACATTCCTGCTCAGTACCGGGACCCGGAAGGACACTGGTTCGGACTGACCACTCGGGGCCGGGTCGTCTACGCCTCAAAAGACAGGGTTAAACAGGATTCGATCACCTACGAAGAACTGGCCGACCCAAAATGGAAAGGCAAAGTTTGCACCCGCAGCGGGCAGCATGCCTACAACATTGCGCTGTTCGGATCAATGGTTGCCCATTTGGGGGAACAAAATGCTGAAGCCTGGCTTCGGGGTGTTAAGGAGAATCTTGCCCGAAAACCTGCCGGTAATGATCGGGCACAGGCCAAAGCCATATTTGCTGGAGAATGTGATATCGGCCTCGGCAACACCTATTATGTGGGTCTGATGAAGACCAATGAGAAAAAACCGGAGCAGAAGGAATGGGCGGCAGCCATAAAAGTGCTTTTCCCAAATGCGAAGGGCCGGGGAACTCATGTCAATATTTCCGGAATGGCGCTGGCGAAACATGCTCCCAATAAGGAGAATGCGCTAAAACTGATGGAATTTCTCTCCAGCGGTAAAGCTCAGGAAATTTATGCGGAACAGGTTTTTGAATATCCAATCAAGCCTGGCACCGAGCCATCGGAAATCGTCAAATCCTTCGGCAAGATCAAGGCGGACAAGCTTCCTCTGGAAGAAATTGCGAAATACAGAAAAACAGCATCTCAGCTTGTCGACAAGGTCGGCTACGATAATGGTCCGGATTCCTGACGCAGTCCATACACTATTGGTGTCGTGTCCAGAGCCATCTGATCCCCCGGGACAAGTTTTCAATGAGAAATGAGACGCAAGAAAACGCGGTCTTCGGCATCTGAACTATGCGGTTATCGGGAAATTCATTAATTTGCAAAATGCATTAAGATCAAAACTTAACTGATTTGAATGGAAGTATGAATATGAGATCGATCTGCATGACATTAAAATATCACGCGTTGGACCGGCTGAATTTCTTTGTCCCGCTGCTCCTGATCGGTTTAGTTTTCTCAACCCCAATAATGGCGAAGACTTCGATCGACGATGTTTTGATAACTTATGCCGATATCGCTGAAGCAAAATATCGCGATTCTCTGGAAACGGCAAAGAAACTGCAGATTGCGGTTCGGAATTTGGTCAGGAATCCAACTCAAATTACTCTTGCCCAAGCTCGGACGGCCTGGCTGCAAGCCCGTATTCCCTATCAGCAGACTGAAGTCTATCGGTTTGGAAACAACATTGTGGACGAATGGGAAGGCCGCGTAAATGCCTGGCCTCTGGATGAGGGGTTAATTGACTATGTCACCGGTAACTACGGCGTAGAGTCGGAGGAAAATGAGCTCTATGTAGCCAATGTCATCGCCAATCCCCAACTCAAAATCAATGGCAATATTGTCGAAGCGTCGAAAATTACCAAACAGTTTTTGCGGTCGGTATTACATGAGGCTGGCGGGATCGAGGCAAATGTTGCGACAGGCTACCATGCCATTGAGTTCCTGCTTTGGGGGCAGGATACCAATGGCACGAATGCCGGAGCTGGCAACAGGCCCGCCACGGATTTCAGCGAGACGGACTGTACCGGGGGAAACTGCGCCCGGCGTGTACAATATTTGATGGCGGCTACTGATCTTTTAGTAGATGATCTGACGTGGATGGTCGAACAATGGAAGACTAGCGGTTCGGCACGTAACAACCTGACTCAGGGATCTGATGCTGCCGGACTGATTATTATGCTGAGAGGCATGGGCAGTTTGTCGTATGGGGAACTTGCCGGTGAACGCATGAAGCTTGGTCTGATTCTCCACGATCCCGAAGAAGAACACGACTGTTTCTCCGACAATACACATAATTCCCATTACTACGATGCCCTGGGTATCCAGAACATATATTTGGGTCGGTACGAGCGCATTGACGGCACCCTTGTATCCGGGGCCAGTCTCAGCGATCTGGTAAAAGAAGCTGATCCGGCTCTCGACCAGAGAGTTCGCAATAGTCTTGAGGCCACGATTCTAACCATGAAAGAAATGGTCAAAAGAGCGGAGTCAGGTGAAGCATATGATCAGCTGATAGCTGAGGGAAACAGCGACGGCAATTTCCTTGTTCAGAAGGCAATTGATGATCTGATCGCTCAGGCCAAGGAATTCCAGCGGGTTGCAGCAGCCTTATTTCTGGATGCTGTCCAATTTGAGGGCTCTGATAGTTTGGATGCTCCCGGCAACGTTGGCAGATAGCGGTTAGTCGAAATTGCTGAGCAGCTTCTTAGCGATTCCAAACTCGGTTGTTAATGCTGATTGATCGCCTTGCGTAATTTTTTTTACATCTTAATTTATTGCTGAGCATTCTGTGCATAAATTCAAACAGATTTACCTTAGATTCGTCTGAACGAAATTCAAGTTCCCGGCTTAAGAATTTCCGACAGCCAATCCCACATAAATTGCACACCAATCGTTATATTGTCGATTTGGCAATGATGATATCCGCCTTCCTGTTTGGTAAAAATTTTTAGGGTTTTGCGCTCTGAACCCACGGCATCGAAGCATTTATGTGCAACCTCCAGAGGAATTTGTTTGTCTCCCTCTCCGTGGACCAGAAGGAACGGACAGGCCATTTGCTGAACCACACCATCCAACCTGAAAACTTTAAGCGCATCCAGCGCCTGATCGCGGGTTTCAACTCCCAATATCCACATCAAATGCTCTGGGGGTACTGACAGCGATGGCAAAACTCCGCTGTCCAATTGTTCAAACCGCCTGTGCCAGGTTTGATAATAGTCCCATTGTGCACCCCAGGCGATGCAACACGCAAAACGTTTTTCAAGTGAAGCTGCCCGTGGCGCAAAATACCCCCCTAAACTTATGGCCATTACACCGATGCGGTTTCCATCCACATCATCGCGGCTCAATAAATACTCCACTGCGGGGGTCGCATATATCTCGGTATTTCCGATGAGAGGCAGATTTCGGAAGCGTATGGCCTCACCGTTCCCGGGACCATCAACGATCAAACACGATATCCCCCGGGCGGCAAGATCGGGAATTCCCTTGAAATATTGGATTTCCTTGGTGATATCGAAGCCATCGAAAAAGACCATGGCAGGTGCCGGCTTTGTTCCAGTGACCTCGGTATCGCCATGAACGAACACCGCAGGCAGGCTCGTGTTTTCATAAGGTATTTCGACAAACTCGATCCGCGGTCGGTGAACGAGTTCTGACGCCGTGCGAAAAGCATCAACCGCTTTACGGTAATTGGCCAGCCCCAATTCTGACTTCGGATGCAAAAACCTTTCTCCGGTCATGTAATATTGTGAACTTCTGAACAGATAAGAGGCAGCCGTCAAGTCATGACCGCGGTCTAATTCCGCACGGCCTTTCTCCTCGAGTTTGTTTCCCATGGCCGACCATTGTCGAAACCACATCTCATCATCTCCGACATGCTGTCGCAATGAAGTTCCGACTCGATGCACCTCATCGAGTTCCGCCCCGCCCCAAGGCATCCCGTTCAGGCATAACAGTAATCCCATCGACCATCGATAGTCTGTGGGAAAATATATGAAGGCCGGATCATTTTCGTGCTGTGTCATACTGCATTCTCTTTTCATTTACCAATTTCGGACTGCACCTATCCGAACTATATTAGGCTGGTACTGAATACGCTCAAAACGCCATAAGAATCCATAAAATTCTTCATCTAGGCTGTTATTGGAAGCAGAGCGGAGGATACCAGTCCCGGGGCGTTATTGGCTGGCGGTGATCGATCAGAGCGGTTTCATTGCGGCGCGAATATCACCGAAATGGAGAAATGTCAGATTACATTAATGTACCGGATACCGGTTTCATAACGCTGTTTCAATAAACACCGGAGTTTATCTGATGTGAGGATTTTCGCCCTTGTCCAGTTCTTTAAAAGAAATCATTCTCTGAAGATTTTCGTCCCACAATACGAGGCGAACGCACTTCAAGCTTTCTGCAAGAGTAACTCGTCCGGTGTCTGCAAGTTCTGGATGATCCCGGAGTACCTGTGGCAGTCGATAAAATGGGATACTGCTGCACAAATGATGTACATGATGGATACCTATATTTGCCGTGAACCAACGGAGGACGCCTGGCAGCACATAGTGAGAACTGCCTTGGAGTGCCGCTTCATGGAGGCTCCAATCCTCGCGTTCGGCCCAAAATGTATCCTCAAATTGGTGTTGTATGTAAAACAGCCATACACCGATGGAAGTTGCTAGCAACATGATTGGGACTTGCACGAGCAGGAATGGTCCTATGCCGACAAGCCACATCATCGTTACAACAATTGATGCTATTGATACGTTGGTAAGCATGGTGCTTAACCAAGGCAACCAGCCTTTGAGCATTAGTCCGACCGGCAACCGGTGTTGTAGCAGAAACAAATATGAAGGAACTAATCCAAACATAAACAGGGGATGACGGTACAACCTGTAGAAAAACCGCTGCAATCTCGAAAGCGCTAGATATTCACTCACCGTCAATGTTTGAATATCGCCGATTCCCCGTTGATCCAAATTTCCCAAAGTCGCATGATGGATGTTGTGATTACGCCGCCAATAATCAAATGGTGTAAATGTTAAAGTACCAATGGCACGCCCAACCCAATTATTTGTTTTTCGATTTTTAAAAAACGCTCCGTGGCCACAATCGTGTTGAATTAGAAACAAACGAACGAGAAATCCCGCCGTTGGCAGCGCGAACAGCAGCGTAAGAAAGTAGCTTAGATTAAGTGTGACCCACATCAGAATCCAAAATAAGGCAAATGCCCCTGCAGTGAGTACGAGCTCATAAACGCTCCGTCGCGTATTTGGGTCTCGGTATTTAATCAGAACCTGGTTCCAATCACGCGCAGTTTTGGTTTGTTTGTGTAGATAATTTGTATTCACGGCAGAATTTTCCATGCTTCAATTAATGTTAGTGGTGTACTGTATGTTCAATTTAGATAATGCCGACTTCAAGATTTTGTTGTTTATCCCGCTAGAGTTCATTGTTGCCCAACACTGGACGGTTGAGTCGTTGTTGTAAAAGTTTCAACTGAATAAGCTTCTTAAGATTAAGGATTATTTTCCTCTTGCTTTTTTAGATCTTCAATCTTGGTTTCAGCAAATTCAATGAGTTGACGACGGCTCTTCATATAACACCAAAATGCCATAACAACCGCGATTATCGGAATAGGATAGAAGGGATGAGAACCGCCATTCAGTGGGAACCGCCAAATCGCCACACCGATTACGAAGACGATAGAACTGACAATCAATCCATGCCTCGCAGCAATGTTCGTTGCCTCGGCAGTCAGCTTTTCGCGTAAATATTGATATTCTTCAATAGGTTGGTCTAGTGTTAGAAGTCGCTCGTCGAGTTCGTGTTTTTTCGTCATAGGCTTTCCTTTTTAGAAAGCTTAGCACATTACAATCATTTATTTTCAGAAAATGCATGAGGCCAAATGGGAATTGCTCTGAATATATCCACAGCTTTATTTATTGCCACGACTGGGCATGAGTTCCATTTGTGTCCGCAGTTATATGCGAATCGAATTATTTCCGACCTGACGAACATTCAGAAAGCTTTTGGGCTGAAAGGTTTACGCCGCAAGATCAATGATCCCCAGGCACCAGCCAACAGGACAAGACCAAGAAGTTTTATCCATATAATCATGGGCAGAAGAAAACAGGCCGCTGAACCGAGGAAGACAATCCGACTAAGCGGGTCAATGGGACCGGTCGCGAAATCGGTTCCCTGAATGGCCATCGCCAATGTTACATATCCCACAAAATAGCAGCCTGTCGCAAAGGCGATTTCGCTGCCCGATCCATGCAGCAACAATTCTGGAACATACACAAAACTTAAGGGCGCCAAAACGAGTGTGGTTCCGTATTTCAGCGCGGAAAATCCAGTTTTCATCGGATTGGCATCGGCAATGGCAGCGGCTGCGAAGGCCGAGACGCAAACTGGTGGTGTGATATTGGATAGACAGGCCGCATAAAAGACCACCAGATGGGCAGGCACTTCCGGTACGCCAAGCTGGATCAGAGCCGGTGCTGCAACGACCGCCAGAATAATATATGAACCGGTAGTGCTCGATCCCATACCTATGATCACTGAAATCACCGTCACCAACAGTGTGGTAAACAGAAGATTACCGCCAGCGAACTCAACTAACACGGCGGAAAATTTGAGGCCCAGGCCCGACAATATAATTCCACCAATAATAATTCCGAGGCTGCCGATCGCGGCGCCGGCCGAAGTGTTGTTGTGCGCTCCGGCCACAAGACCGTGAAAAATCTCTTTTGGTCCCATGGCAGTATCTCTGCGCAACCAGGACAAACCCATTGCTGAAATTGTTCCCCAGAATGCCCCGAAATCTGGTGAGTACCCCTTAAACAGTAAGGTAACGACAACGATAAGAGGGATAAAAAAATGCCATCCACGGCGCAGAACTTCACTGACTTTGGGAATTTCCTCACTGGGCAGCCCCTTAATCCCGGTCCGTACGGCTTCCAGATCGACCATCAGCAGCACGAATATAAAAAACAGAATTGCAGGAATGACATTCATTAGTGCAATTGAAAGATAGTCGGTTTGAGTGAGAGTTGCCAGGATGAAGACACCCGCCCCCATGATTGGCGGCATAATCTGACCGCCGGTTGACGCTATCGCCTCAATACCGCCGGCGTGATGGGGTTTAAAGCCAATGCGCTTCATCATCGGGATGGTGAAGGCGCCAGAGGCAACCACATTTGCCACCGATGAACCTGAAATCGAACCAAACAGGGCCGAAGAAACCGTCGCAATCTTGGCGGGACCGCCACGCCACTTGCCGGTCAGAGCCGTTGCAAGATCCATAAAAAAAGTCCCCGCACCACTGCGTTCAAGGAAAGCTCCAAAGATCATGAACGGAAATACGAAGGTGGCGAATGTCGCCGTCACCACCCCGAACATCGCTTCCTGGGTCGAAAAAGTGAACTCAATGATTCGATCCACCGGCATTCCGGAATGGCTTAATTTGCCTGGCAGATAGGGACCGAAATAAAGCTGAGCTAAAAATATGAAACCTATTATTGGGATTGCTGGCCCCAGAACTCGACGCGAAGTTTCCAGCATGACGATTATGGCGACAAGTCCCATGGTAAAATCCCAACGGTTGGGATCACTGACCCGAAACATTGCATAAGAGACGTACTGATCCATCCAATAGCCGATGGCACTCACAGCCATCAAAACAAAAATGAGATCTAAGATGCTTGGCCGGTTAGAAGGAGAGCCGGCGCGGGCTGGAAATCCCAAAAATACCAGCACGGCGGTGAACATCAGATAAAGGCCCCGATTACTCTCTGTCGAAACAAGTCCGAAGCCAGACGTATACATGTACCAAAGAGAGAAGCCCGCGGCGATTAGTGCGTAAATAACCGCGAACTTTCCCGATAACGTTCTCCGCTTGCCTTCGATGGGAGCGAACCAGGGTTTATCCGCGGACAATCTTTAATATCCTTAAAATTCCGATTATAAAAAATGAAACGGGCAATCGCGTCTCTTCAACCCAACGGCCCGTTCCAGCTGTGGACTTATTTGTTCCAAAGACCTTTGGACTGATAGAAGGCTTTGGCACCCGGGTGCATGGGAACGCCCAGGCTCTCGAAGTTCTTTGTATCCGGTTCCATCTGGGCCCATGCTTTATGGCCGGCCGCCAGACGTTTCTTTATATCCGGCTGATAAACGAGATTGAGGATGTCCTCGACTGCCTTCGCGGGAACACGCTCGTGAGCGACCCAGTAAACAGTCAGGTAGGGCAGTTTTCGGTCTGGAACGCCTTTATAGGTGGTAGAGGGCATGACGTCAGCATTGTAGAAGGGATAAGTCTCTGTAACCTTCTTCATTTCTTCATCCGTATAAGGCAGGATAAACGCCCCCTTGGTTTCGGCCAGTTCTTTCACTGCTGCTGCCGGTGCCGAGGATTGGCAAAGAGCATCGATCTGGCCATTTGCGAGCGCACGACCAGCATCTGCAAAGGTCATCATACTCGGTTTGATCTGATCGAGCATTCCGATGGCGCGCATAATGTTGGAACAGTTAAAAACAGTTCCCGAACCCGGAGGGCCAAGAGCCACTCGCTTGCCCTTCAAATCTGAAAAACTTTTGATGCCTGAATCAGGCAGGGTTACCATGTAAGTCGGTCCCTTATAGGCTTTGGCTACACCCCGAAACATCGTGCCCTTTGCGCCATTCTTGAATGGCCCATCTGGTTTCTGCGAAAGCCAGATGTGAGCCCCGTAGACGATGCCCATATCCAGTTCGCCTTTGATGATGCGTTTGGCGTTTTCCGTGGAACCTCCAGTGGTCACCTGGGTAATGTTGTATTGCGGCAGTTTCTCCGAGATGATTGTGCCAGCTGCCCCGACCATATAATACATAACGCCACCAGGGTTGGAACCTCCCCAGGCGATGTTTGTTTTATCTTGAGCAGTTGTCGAACCTGCTAAGCCCAGCGATGCGACAATAGCCGATGCATAAAATGCAAATCGATTCATGTTTATTCCTCCCTGTTAAGGCATTTTGATTCACCAATTTTTCTCAACCGATTAATCTGCGGGAAATTTGATTCCCCAATTTTTAGTTATCAGTTTCAGCTTAGTACTGATCATTTGGTCACAAAACGTTACTCTTTTTACTAACCTATTGCAAATTTTACTAACCTGTCGCAATCGGGATCACAAAACCGTTTCTCATCAATAATAAAATCATCGGTTAGTCATTTCACATGAGCAAATATTTCTCCCGAAGACATAACATACGATTCATTTATCCATATCCCGTTCCATTTGATCCGGGAATCAATCAGCAGTTACGGATCTGGAACGGCAAGAAATAGGACAATTGCACAAAAATGGTGAATCTTTTAGGCTTGCCGTGCAGGTGCTCGGCTCCAACTTATGAGGGAAACGTGCAGCTTTCGCGCACAGGAAAAGTTCATGGACGGCGACAGAACAGTAGCACTCATCTCCGGCGCCACAGGCGTCATCGGCAACGCTATCGCACGAAAACTAGCGATGACACCCGGTTACGAGGTGGTGCTGCTCGCTCGGGATGCAAGCCGGGCGCAAAAAACGGCCGACGGCATTCGCCGCGATAGCGGTAATGAAGCGGTGCGATTTGTACTTGCCGACGTTTCAAGGCATCATTCCGTTCAGGCGGCAGCCGAGGAGTGGGACGGCCCGTTGCACGTCCTCGTCAACGCCGCCGGAGTCGCCCCACGCAGCCGTGAAATCACTGCCGAGCACATCGAGCTAACTCTTGCGACCAATGTGCTCGGATATCTGTGGGTGACACAGGCTTTCGCACCTTCGCTCAAGCGTGCCGCCCCTGCCCGCGTCGTCAATGTGGCCAGCTACTGGGCTGGCGATCTGGACATCGACGATCTCGAATTCAAACGCCGCCCATACCACAACCATCCTGCATACCGCCAGTCCAAGCAGGCCAACCGAATGAATACGGTGATGCAGGCCGAGGAGTTAGCAGGTGACGGAATTGCGGTCAACGCCTGCCACCCTGGTGACCCATCGTCGGTACTGAGCCGCAATCTCGGCTTCGGCAGCGCCCAGTCGCCGGATGACGCGGCACGCACCCCGGTGATGCTCGCTAGAGGCGAATTAGGTATCGGCTTGACGGGACGCTATTTCGAACATGGGAGGGAAGCACATTGCCAGTTTGCCGCGGAACGGGATGCCGTCAAACAGCTTTATGAAATCTGCCAAGAGTACGGTCGAATAACGTAATTATGCCGGGTGTTCTGTGGTCTTCAATTTGCTGTTCTAGCGCTGATTTATTTGAGATGACAAGCGGTTGATCAAATCCGGTTTCCCGGCGAATTAAAAATTGCCCATAATCTTTATTGACAGCCGCTTCGAGATCTATTCGACGAGCCGCAGCCGGATTTCCATTTTGGACACCTTTATGACGGGCGATTTTTTCTAATAATGTACATGCCTTTTCCCTTGGTTCAGCAACCAGTTATTTCCACAAAACAAAACTACCGATTTGTGTTTCAGAACATCCGCATCAAACCGAGGGTGCTCGCTGACAGTGCGCGCGGTGGCAATAAAAGCTCTGGTTATACCAAAAAATAGAGCAGACGGACGGCGTATTGTTTTCGGGGTTCTTGCTAATGATGTGAACCGCCTGTGAAAAAACGTTTCACATTCGATTGCGCCAACCAGGTTCGATGCGAAATCAAGCGCACATGAATAAAAAATGAACAATCTATTCCGTCCTCATTCAACAACAAACAGGAAAACTTCGACATTAGGCTGGTTTCTTACTCAATTAACAAAATTCTCCAAGTTACTCAGTCGACGGATCTGTCCAGCATTGGCGTATAAATTCAGCATCGGCGTACAAATATAGTCAAATTAGAGAGAACGGCTATGAAATTTATTAAACGAGCAGTATCAGGATATCTCCTGTTTGCGATGAGCCTTGGGATTGTTGGGATAGGTATCTGGCGCATTCATAATTCGATCAATGCAGCCGAAAGTAGTGACAGACGTCCGTCAAAAAAGCGAATATACATTGTTGATACAGATAAACTTCAACCAACGACAGTAAATCCTGTTATTAAGGCCTTCGGCGAGGTAAAAGCTTGGCGAAAACTGGAAGTCCGTTCTTCAGCGTCCGGACCCATCATCAAAATCTCACCAAATTTCCGAGATGGGGCTTCGGTTAATCTCAACGAACTACTGTTCGAGGTTGATCCTGATACAGCGATTCGCCGCGTGAACGATGCAAAAGCTGCTGTTTTCCAAGCGGAGGCCGAGTTGCTTGAAGCTCAAGCGAGTCTGAACAGCTTGACATCAGAAGTGATGAACACCGAGAAACAGCTCGCACTGAAGAAACGCGATCTGCAACAAAAAAAGAATCTGCGCGACCGGCGTCTTATTACCCAACCTGTTTATGACGAGGTTGTTTCGACGGTTACAACGCTGGAGCAGACCCTCACGGCCAATCAACAAACCCTTTTTGCAGGACAAATCCGCGTCAAAAAGGCGAAGAATGATATTCAACGAACAAACATAATCCTACAGGATGCTGAACACGCTCTTAAGAACACTCGTTACTATGCACCTTTCGCCGGGCGCTTGACGGGAGTGACTGCAACACTTGGCCGCAGGGTCACGGAAAATGAAAACCTCGCCGTCCTCATCGATCCCTCCGAGCTCGAAGTCGCGTTCCGAATCCGTAATGATGAGTTCGGTCGCCTGATAGAATACGGTGAAGATCAGAAAATAACGCCGCTGCCTGTGAGCGCAGTAGTCGACTTCGGTGAAAGACTTATCTCTGCTTCGGGTAAGCTTGATCGCATTGCATCGGTTATCGATCCCAATCAGGGGGGGCGAACCGTCTTTGCGCGCCTTGATAATGCCGAGAAATCGATTCTTCGACCGGGTGATTTTGTTACCGTAACCATAGAGGAACCAGGGCTCGAGCAGGTTGCGGTCGTGCCGGCGCAAGCCATTACACAAGACGGAAAAATTCTTGTTGTCGGAGCAGACGGTCGGCTGAAGAACGTTCAGTCGAAGATCCTGAGGCGGCAAGATGACATGGTAATTCTTCAGAAAGTACCCTTTGGCAGTGACTATGTAACAAGGCGGCTGCCGTACTTGGCAGAAGGTGTAAGCGTTACATCGCGAAGTAAGGAAACTGAAACCGAGAAACCCGCGAAAATTGCCAACGGAGAATTGATTGCATTAGGCCATGAGCGCCGAGCGATACTCATTGCCGCAGTCAAGTCAAATAAACGACTTCCGGAAGATCGCAAAAAAAGCATCTTAACGGCTCTCAGCAAAGACAAGGCTCCGCGCCAACTTGTCGACCGTCTTGAGCAACAACTTAACCGGAAGAAAGGCCGTACATGATGAATTCTGTTGCGGGCCACAAAGAAGGAACTGTAAGGACTAACGGAATTCTAGGTTATTTCGTACAGCATAAGACAGCTGCTAATCTGCTCCTGCTCGTTATGCTGGTTGCCGAACTTGTAGG
>Ga0307434_1001175_pt1 | contig 14678 bp, 19 predicted proteins | sample SalMarWE160220MG_FD_202156 | JGI IMG/M metagenome (GOLD analysis project Ga0307434, IMG submission 202156) | Salt marsh sediment microbial communities from the Plum Island Ecosystem LTER, Massachusetts, United States - WE1603-220 | ecosystem: Environmental > Aquatic > Marine > Intertidal zone >... | reverse complement strand
CCTCGACGCGAACCTCTACAGTAGACCACAAAGCGCATTACTTCTTTTTGAAGTCTGGATTGAAAAACTGACCCAAAATATTAACAAACACTACAATAGCCGCTAGTGCTAAGCCGCATATCCACAATGCCCTGACAACCTTTCGCGGCGATGTCTCCATGTCCATGCCCTCACCTACGTTGCCTAGAAACCGTTCATATTAGGAACCTAATAACAGTGTATTGTTGAAAGCAGTCTTTTTTCTGGGAAACCAAGAAGACAATGATTATGCCCTTTAATGGCTATTTCGAAGAATGAACGCCACAGTTCAATGAGCAAAAAATGCCTAAAGAATTGCAAAAACAAAAAAGACAAAAACGTCCTATCACCCACCACAAACAGATTCCCGAGAATTGACGAGTGACGAAAGTCAAAAGAAATCTGTCGGAAAAATTCTTTTTGAAAAAGATTTCCCTCAATAAAATGTCGGATTCATTAAAGAACTCTGATTTTAGTCCGACATATTTTTATAGATGCTTAGCGAAATCCTCTCATCGAGTGTGATATCATGTCGGGTTATGACGGTAAAAAACCAGAAACAAAAGAGGACCTCATCAAATTGTTGGCAACAGCAAAAAAAGAGGAAAGAAAACTAAGAAAGTCTCGGGGGAGTGGGTCGACAAAACCGACAATTAAGGGTACGTCAGAGGTTTTGGGGATTCACCGTGACACTCTGTATCAGTGGATGAGAGAGTTCGATGTTGACTTTTCGGGTGTAGATGAGAGGAAACTCGTTTTCGAGGAAGCCGTGAAGCGCAAAGAGCACACTTATCTGATTGGCGAGGCTTTGATGGGTGAAGGAACAGAAGTTGCCCACATAGATTTGCTGATTGGAGACAAGGATGGTCCCATCGGCGAAGCTTTCGCCAACGGCTTGTCAAATTTGTCTGCCGGTCACACTCCGCTTCTGGCAGTTATCAGACCGAATCTTCCACCTAAACCTCACACTCTTCTTGTGCCAAAGGTCACTGTGAAAAACATGGAGCAGACAGGAAAAATTTTTGGTCCTGCTCAGGCGGCTGTGGCAAAGGCGGTTGCTGACGCTGTGGAGGAGGGGATTATTCCTGAGGATAAGGTTGATGAATGGGTGATCATATGCAGCGTCTTTATTCATCCGCAGGCTAAGGATTACCGCAGCATCTACCATTACAATTATGGAGCCACAAAACTGGCGTTGAAGAGAGCCTTAGAGAACTATCCCTCACTCAAGAAAATCATGTATGACAAAGACAGGGCAAAGCACCCGATAATGGGCTTCAATGTGCCTAGGCTGTGGAGACCACCCTACCTGCAGATAGCCCTTGACGTTCCCAACTTGGAAAGAGTGAAGAAGATCATAGATGAACTGCCGGAGAGTGACAGAATCATACTGGAGGTAGGCACACCCCTGCTGAAGAAGTATGGCGTGAACGTCATCCGTGAGCTGAGGAATGTAGCTAAAGACATGTTCATCGTAGCGGATTTGAAGACACTGGATGTCGGAAAAGTTGAGGTTGACCTTGCCTTCGAGGAAACAGCCGACGCCGTTGTGGTCTCTGGGTTAGCAACTCCAGAAACCATCGACAAATTCATAGAAGAAGCAAAAAGGCTGGGAATCTACGCGGTAATGGATTTGATGAACGTCGACAATCCTGTCGAGAAACTTAAGTCCCTCAAACAGTTACCTGACGTTGCGATTCTTCATCGAGCCATAGACGCGGAGAAGACAGGCAAAACACGCTGGGACCTAATCAAGGAGATGCGGAAGACATTCCAAGGCAAGAAGTTTCTGGTAGCCGTTGCTGGAGGAATAACTCCTGAAACAGCACCTGAAGCGTTGGCAAACGGAGCAGATATCATCATTGTCGGACGATACATAACGCAATCCAAGGACGTAGAGCGGGCAACCAGAGATTTCTTGAAGTGCACATCGGAGATGGCGGAGGACATAGACCTCTTCAGGGTCCACGTAGAATAAAGGGTAACTCCCTCATTCTCTTTTTTGCTATAAACCATCTTTTAGTAAAATTAAGTTTTCCATGTCTAATCTTGAAGAAGGCGAATTGAAGATTGGTCAAAATTTGACTGTTAAAGAACCTTTTGAGTTAACAAATAGATATTTAACATAGAAAAACGAATACTAGAAAGTGGTGAAAAAATATGGCTAAAACCATAGTAAAAGCAAAATGGATTGAAAATGTTCAGACAATCGCAGATAACACGAGAGGTCACAGCGTAGTTTTGGACCTAGGAACCGCAAAAGGCGGAGACAACACAGGACCATCAGCATTAGAGTTGGCGGTCATGGCTCTGGCTGACTGCGCAGTAACCATATTCGCCGACGTTTGCAAACAGAGCAACGTTGAACTCAGCAAAATGGAAGTCATAGCAGAGGCGGACAAGCCCGATGACTCGCCTAAACTAAATGGTGTGAACCTGAAAGTTAAAGTAACTGCGAAAGCGAGGGAACAGAAACTTAACGCTGTGTGGAGAAGAACAGAGGCAAACTGTCCGGTTGTATCCATATTTAAGGACAACATACCCATCAGCGTTGAGTTTGAAGCAACAACTGAGTAACTTTCCTTATTCAGCGAATTTTCACTCAAAGTCTTTTTTGCGACCTTTTTAGGTCACGTTACTGTAGAAGCTGGCTGAGTACAGTAATTTCCACTTTTACTTTCACTGGGGTCTGTTTAGGACATTTCTGTTTGTTGAATCGCTTGGCTTTTAAGCCTCTTCGGTAGAACCGAGAGAATCGGTGTGAGTGCTTGGAGAGATTTAGTTGCCGAAGAGCCTTCCAGAATGTTCTGAAGCAGTGCCAAGAAACAACTAGGAATTTTGAGGGCTCAGAGGAAACCTTGAAGCATATCCTACAAGTAGAGGCAACCCTGGAGAGACTAGTTGCTGAACTGAACTAGCAGAAAGGTTTTTAGCTCCAGTGAGACCTGTCAATGACTAAAAGAACAGGGTTCACCATGAGATTCGCTGACGCTCACATTCACCTCGCAGACAGCAAATACGCACAGAACATTGGAGAAATCATTGAAGACGCCAAACGATTAAACGTTTTTGCTTTGGTCGCCAATTCGATGGACCTAGAATCAAGTCGCCGAAGTCTTAGTTTAGCTGAGGAGTATCCTGATCATGTGTATGCTGCTCTGGGAATCCATCCGTGGAACACCAAGCAGCTAAATCCAAACGAAGTTGAAGACACGATTAATTTGATTTTCGAGAATAAAGAAAACAGGCAAAGAGTGGTGGCTGTTGGGGAGATAGGATTAGACTCCAGTTACTCGGGAAACGACGAACCCACAGAAGCCCAGATGCAGGTCTTCCATAAGATGCTTTCCACGGCTGAGAAAACATCTTTACCCGTGATAATCCATTCCCGAGGAACCACCCGCCAAATCGTGAGCCTGCTTCCATCCTACAAAATCGGAAAAGTTCTTCTGCACTGGTTCAGCCAGCCACATAGCCTAATCCCCACAATAGTGGACCGCGGCTACTACATCACCGAGGGTGTGCCTTCGGTGTTCTCAAACGGCATCCGAGAAGTCATCAGACGCATACCCTTAACCAATCTGATGACGGAAACCGATGGACCAGTTAGCTTCCGAGGTCCATTTAAGGGTAAGCTGACTACGCCTTCCTTCATTCCCACCGTAGTAGAAGCCATAGCCCAGCTGAAGGGAAAAGAAAAAAGTGAGGTTGCTGACCAGATTTTCCAGAATTTCGTTGACTTTTTCGGCGTAGAAGGCGTAAGGGATAAAAGGCATGATGAGGGGACAATTCAGGACTAGAAAGGATGAAGAAACGGCTTACAGGGAGGGCGTGGTGAAAGTTTGGGAAAAGTGCGCACTGAACAGGTGAAGAGGATAGCTCGCCAGTTGCTGGACAAGTATCCGAACAAAATTACTGCGGATTTCGAAAACAACAAAAAGCTTGTGACCAAGTTCACAAACATTTCTTCAATAAAGCTAAGAAACAGGGTGGCTGGTTACGCTGCTCGCTTGGCAGGCACAGTTTATTCCTCGGATGCTCTTGAAACTGAAGAAGAATAAAGTTGCAAAGAGAGCAAAGTTTTTCTCTTCAAAGTTCTGTCGAAGATTTTTATAACCACTTACGTACCTCATAAGTAAACGGAACAAACTGACAAAGAGGGAAAACCTGATTGTCAAAGATAGACAGTTATCGAAAAGGCTGGGCTACCCGCTATCTCAGAGAGGCAAAGGCGGAGTTGACTGCGGCTAAAAAAACGCCTTACATGGCAGCAGGTTTTATCATTGAAGCCCTGACCAAAGCCCAAGCAGCTATATATTATAGCTTAGGAGATCCCGCCTTTATCATACCCATAGTTCATGAGACCCTCAGAACTAGAGAGCATGTTGAAGAACCTGTCTTGAACTTTCTCGTCGAAATCGAAAAAACCCTCCAGCAATTGGCAAACAACCCTAAAACAGACAACGAAAAGACAATGGAACATGTGAACGACATAATCGAGTTCACATCGGAGATAGTGGAGCTTTTCGGCGGCGAAACCCAATAGTTTACGAGAGAAACAAACATGGTCATCCAAGTCACTGTCAGATTTTTAGGAATATTCCAACGGCTTTCAGGAAAAAAACGTTTCCAAGTGAAGCTGAAGGAACCTGCAACAGTTAGACAACTTGTAATGAATCTCACGGAAACTTTTTCGCCAGAGTTTAAACAGGTTCTAGTTGACTCCCAGCTTGATGACCCCAGACCAAACGCTCTGATTCTTGTTGAAGGAAAGGAGATCAGCGTGCTACAGGGGCTTGAAACTGAGGTCAGAGACGCTGAGGAAATTGTTTTAGTTCCAGTGGTTCATGGCGGTTGACCCCTTCTCCAAGGAACTCTGGTTTACAGGTTCTATAGTTTAGTCAATTCTGCACTACGCGAACTTGTTTATTTGTCTGTGTGAAAACTGGCAATAAAAATGGACAGGAAATGCCGTGTTGGCAGCCTATTCCATTTATATGCTTAATATAACTTTAAGTGATAATCAAAAACAACATTGGCATATACCAAAAAGCCTGTCAAAAATCGTTACCCACATTTGAGCTTATATAAGCCCTCATTTTAACAATCTATATACATTACACACCCTCATATAGCTGAGTGCCCGAGTTGGGGAGCACGCTTGGATAGATCGGCTAGGCACTGCGGGTCGCCCAGCAGTCGGCTACAGTCGGTCTCACGCGATCACATCAACCGAGTCGAATTGCGGCTAGAGACTGGACGGCTGGCTATGCACAGTTGATCTGCCTGGGCTTTGACCTACTCGGGCATTTCCATTTTAGAATAAACAAAGATTTCCTGTAATTTGATGCTCCAGAGAGCGAATGGTAGTAACGACTTAAATTAGAGAGGGGACAGTTGCTTTGCCATTACGAAGGCGTTCTCTCCGTCCGCATAGTAGTTTTTGATTGTTCGCGCGATTTCGAACCCCAATTTTTTGTAAAGCTCTACAGCGGGCAGATTGCTTTCCCTAACCTCCAAGTAACACTCCTTTGCTTGGTAGTTCACCATGGCTTGGGTAGCCTCCCGCATCAGCGCATAACCGATTCCCTTCTGCTGATGTCTAGGCAGGACAGCAATGGAGATCACATGACCCCTCCTTGTTATTCCCAGCAGTTTAAAACTTGGAATCCCTGTTTCGATGCGGCACAGAATGTAGCCCACTATATCTTTGTTGACCTCAGCGACGATGAAAGTTTCTGGGTAACGCTTGTACAGATTCATGAAAAAGAAGGGGGTGTAGTTTTCGGGAAGGCACTCTCTGTTTATCTGTATTACCTCCTCTAAATCAGAGGGCTTAAACTGCCTGAACTTGTAGTTAAGTTCCAAAACCACGGTCAACCACTCCTTTCTCTCTGCCTTTCCACTCAACCAACATCAGAGTTGAAAAGGTTGTAAGTAAACAAAAGTAAATATGTCTTACTCTTTCCGAAAAAACAAGCCTTTGCTTCAACATTTATACACTCAGCCGCATTTACACGTTTACTCCACTTTCTGTTCTCTGAGTCAAACATTAAACCGCAGAAACAAGGTTAGTTTCACCGAACTCTCTCCTCTCTGTAAACATACGTTGTGCCACACAGTTTAAAACAACTCATCGAGAACTCCATACCAAACATCAACAAGATAATTTAGCCATCAAAAAAGGTGATATAGAAATGGAAGATAATGACCTGAAAAACCTCCCCGGCGTGGGACCCGCCACAGCCAGCAAACTCAAATCATGTGGATTCACAACCGCAGAGGCAATCGCCGTGAGTCCACCCAAAGACATAGCGGAAAAAACAGGGATAGGATTCAACACCATCCTCAACATCGTGACCGCAGCCAGAGAAAAAATGGGCGTAGACTTCATAACCGCAGAAGACCTCTGGAAAAAGAGGCAGGACATGCTCAGGTGCTCCACAGGCTCCAACAACCTAAACGAGCTGATGGGAGGCGGAATCGAAACCCAAGCCATGACCGAACTCATAGGCGAATACGGAGTAGGCAAAACCCAGATATGCCTGTCGCTCTGCGTTAGAGTCCAGCTTCCAACGGAACAGGGAGGACTAAACGGAAACGCCGTCTACATCGACACAGAGGGAACCTTTATTCCTGAGCGGGTTTTCCAGATATCTGAATCGCTGGGGCTTGATCCCCACGAAACCTTGGGAAACATCTTTCTGGCAAGGGCATACAACAGTAGCCATCAAGAATTGCTGACCGAGCATCTCTTCAAGTTTTGTCCAGAAAACAACGTGAAACTTGTTGTAGTGGACTCAATGATTGGTCACTTCAGAGGCGAATACGTTGGCAGAGAAAACCTTTCCGAACGCCAACAGAAACTTAACAGCCAACTCCACAAGCTGTTGAGGCTGACTGAAGCATACAACTTGTCTGTTGTGATTACCAATCAGGTTCAGGCTAACCCTACAGCATTCTTCGGAGACCCTAACAGGCCAGCAGGCGGAAACGTTATGGCGCATGCATCCACGCATAGAGTATACCTGAGGAAAGGCGGAAAAGGAACCAGAATCGCCACGGTTATAGACTCTCCATATTTGCCCGAAGAGAAGACCCGATTCAAAATCACAGAGAAAGGCGTCGAGGACGCTGAAGAAGATTAGTGAGTTTTTAATCGCTGAAAGACTGCTTGGCGTGACAGCATGAACTATCGTTCATGATGGGGGAGATGTCACGTTAAGTTGTCCACTTTTTTGTAATCAAAGTCGTCTTCTAGGATCGAGTCCTTGTATTGGGTGATGTCCGTTTCTTGGGCCATCAGTTTCCTTATGGACATAAAGCCTCTCTTGTCTCCTAAGAGTATGGCGCCCACGATTTTTCCTTTATCCAAAACGAGTTTTTTGTAAACGCCTCTTTTCTCATCTGCCCTTTTGATTTCCTCGTACCTCGGTTCCTCGGGGTTGACGAGCCCAATGGAAGTCAGTTCTACGTCAACAACATTCAATGTGTTTGATGGGACAGTTCCAGAATAGACGCTGCCTTCATCTCCCAGCATGTTCGCGGCTGCTATCGTTGCCTGTTCCAACGCAGCAGGAATTATACCATAAACTCTTCCCTCGAATTCTGCCACATCCCCAACCGCATACACGTCATCGGCGCTGGTTCTCAGATGTTCGTCAACAACGACGCCGCGGTTAACTTTGATTCCTGCTTCCGAAGCCAACTCAGTGTTTGACCTTATCCCGGCAGAGAATAAAACTAGGTCTCCAGAAATTGTTTCTCCACTGTCAAGCATGATACCTGAAACCGTTTCTTTGCCTAAAATCTCAACGGTTTTGGCGCCTAAAACAATATCTATGCCACGAGATTCTATTCTGTTCTTCAAAATTGTTGCCCCATCAGGGTCCAGTTGCCTTGGCAGCAGCCATGGGGACAGTTCCATAACCGTTACTTGCTGTCCCAGTTTCCTCAGGGAAGAGGCGAATTCTAAACCCAGAAGCCCGCCGCCGATAACGATGACTTTCTCGGTTTTTTCAGCGAACTCTTTTATGTCTAGGGCATCCTTGATTGTGCGTAACGTGAATACTCCTGTTTTTTCTGCACCCTTGATTGGTGGAACGAATGAGTGTCCTCCATTTGCCAGCAGAAGTTTGTCATAGTTTACCCGTGATCCGCCCTCAAGCAGTAGTTCCTTTCTGTCTACGTCAATGCTTAGCGCCTTCTTGTTCAGTTGAACGTTGATTCCTTTCTTTTTGTACCATTCCTCAGAGAACATGTAGACCTCTCGGGGTTTAGCTTCCCCTGACAGAACTTCGTATAGTCTGGGGCGCGGATAGTAATGATGGCTTTCGTCTGTGTAAATGGAGACCCGCGTTTCCGGACTTTTCTCTTTTATGATTCTTGCCGCTGTTACTCCAGCAACACCATTACCGACAATAACTACTTTCAGGATAGGTGACAAATGTTCTATCCTCCATTTGCTAGAAGAAAATGTTATTTCACTATTATAGTTGCTTCCTTTACTGCGCCTTCGCTTAGTTGATATGCAGCCAAGTTGCCGTCAATCGAAGACAGGATTAGCCACAGGGCGTCCCCCCACAATTTCATGTATTTGAGATCAATCGGCGAAGGGGCTGCCGGTGCTGGATGAGAATGAAACAGACCAACAAAATCTAAGCCCTCTTTTTCTGCCACGATTATGGCTGCAGCAACCTTCTCAGGGTCTATTTCAAACCTCACTGTGGACTTTAACTTGTTTGGGGCAAACTCAACTTTTTCAACAACAGCTTCATTCTGGGACAATTTCCCGAATAGCAGTGCACAAGCTTCAACAGGGTGTACCTTCTCTGCTTCTCGCTTCAACAGATCAACATGGTGACGCTGCAACCGCAAAATCAACAAACTACACCCCAAACTCTACAAAAACTTATGCTTGTATGCTGCTTTTAGTTTTTTACATACATAGTTCAAGTATTTTGCGTAGCAGCTATCACAACACTAGGAACGATTGATAAGTTCCACTCCTGCTTCAAAACATAAAGATTTTTAGCTGCAGAGATGGGAGCATGGAAGTCCACTTCAAGGAAAAGCCCTCGCTCAGAAACCCAATCTTGATTGCCGCCTGGTCTGGAATGGGGATGCTAGCGAGGATGTCAGCTGACCATCTGATCCAGCAGTTAGACGCGAAACAGTTGCTTTAAAAAGACGGTTAAGATGAGCGTCTACACTGCAACACAGTGTATTCAACTGTAAACACCAAAGTTTATTACTAGTTATAGGGTAAACAAAGAAGTCTAACTGGAGCCTCGAGGAATGACCGAAAAAACGCAGGATTTTGTTTCCCTCAAACAGGTCTTAGCAGAAATTCTTGAAAAGATTTGCACTCTGACTAATTGCCAAAGTGTCGGCATCAGGCTGGAAAACAATGGAGACTACCCATACTACGTCTATAAGGGCTTCCCAGACTTCTTTATCCTTAAGGAGAACAGCATCTGCGCAAAAGACGATGACGGCAACTACATTCTAGATGAAAATGGTTGTCCATTTCTAGAATGTATATGTGGAGATGTCCTCAAAGGAAATTTTGAGCCAAAACTCCCATATTTCACAGAGAAGGGAAGCTTCTGGACCAACAGTACAACACGTCTTTTGAGTACCACCATAGATAAAGAGACATTGGGGCGAATACGCAATATGTGCCATAATAGCGGCTATGAATCGGTGGCTTTGATTCCCATGAAGGCAGGCGACAGAACACTGGGTTTGATTCAAATGAACGATCCTCGAGAAAACATGTTTACGTCAAAAATTATTGAAAAATGTGAGCTTATAGCAGATCGCGCAGGGGCAGTTGTTGTCAATGCCTTTGAGACCCGAGAGAGAATAAAGGATATTTTTGATCTCTTAAACAAGTTTAACAGGGGCTAAAGTTCGCTGCGGTGTTAGTGTTTCACTGGAACATTTTCTAGAGAGAATCGTGTCGGTTCATCGTGGGTGCTCGTTGTTTTTCGTTTTCGGTCGTGTTACCTCCAAAGTTACTGCGTAATCGTAGACCCTTGTTGTAGCTTCCGTATCTGTCATGGACCGCAAGAAGGAGAGAAGGTATTTTTCGAGGAAAACACTCCATTCAGGTCCAAGGTCGTGCTGCAGGTGAAAGATGTCCCTGTTTCCTTGAGTATGGTGGAAACATTGGAACCACCTCGCGAAATGTGGACCTCCAAGGTGCTCAGTTACCAAATAAACAAAGGATTCGTAGTCCAAAGGAAGTCCCATGGAGTTCACGATGTTTACGGCATCTAAAGCTCCGGATTTGGTTCCTGCTAAAGCCAAAGTTTCAACCTGAACGGCCTTCAGAACCTCTCGGAGGGTTTGCCGTGGAAAACTGGCGTCATTCTTCCGGTTAGACCACCTTGAGTAAAGGGAATATTTCCGGAGAATATTATTCAACAGGACGTTAACGCTAACCCCCTGCCTCGCAGCCTCCTCCTGCAGAACGCTGTCCCACTCCTTCCTAATTCGGAAAGTCCTTGTAATGGTCTTCTTGCGCGTATTGAAACGATTATCCCTACTCAAAAATGAACATCTTCCCTACCTGTCCAAAATCAATGATAAATGATTTCAAGATAATACTTGACGCAGAATAGATTTAAAAGATTTTACCGTCAAACTATTTTTCGCGGGCATGCTTCAGTATGTGACCTGTTTCTGGCAGGATGAGTTTTGACATTGCAAGTTTGACTGCCTGCGGGGAGCCGGGGATGCAAAAGAGCACTTTTCCTTGGTCTGTGATTCCGGCTAGGGCTCGGGTCATGATGGCTGCTGAGCCGATCTCGTCGTAGCTGAGTTTTCTGAATAGCTCTCCGAACCCTGGCAACGTCTTAATCATCAATGGTCTCAGCGTCTCGATTGTCACGTCCGTTATGCTGACTCCTGTTCCACCACACACTATGATGGCATCCACCTCTTCCGAACCGATGGCGTTGCCCACATATTTCGCGAGTAGAACACGATCATCAGGCAGGATTTCACGGGAAGCCACGCCGTGACCAGCATTCCCTAAAAGTTCAACAATCAGGTCTCCTGACGGATCAGTGAAGGGTTGCCTTTCCTTAAGTTTCTGATAGCGGGATGAACTGGAAACTATGACTGCAAAGTTGATTTTTTTGGGTGCCTCACTTTTGTGTTTGCGGCTGGATTCACTCATAGCTTTTTCGCCTTCACTTTGCGGACTACATGCAGGTTTTGGATGCTGGTGCTTGGATACTGTCCACTTTTATCCTTTTCATACTGTTTGGTCATGTCCCAAACCGTTAACAGCGCCGTTGCCGCTGCGGCGAGAGCCTCCATCTCCACTCCTGTCTGCGCGCGGGTCTTAACGGTTGCTTCAGCCTCCACCTGGGAGTCATCAACAATCTGCAGTTTGACCTCTACGCTGGTCAAGGGTAAGGGGTGACAGAGGGGAATCAATGTGCTCGTGTTCTTTGCCGCCAAGATTCCGGCGACCTTAGCCACCTCAAACGGGTCACCCTTCTCAACCTTTCCCTCTCTGATCAGCCGTAATGTCTCAGATTTCAGCTTGATTGTCCCCTTCGCCTTGGCTTCCCTGTAAACCTCCGGCTTCGCAGATACATCAACCATCGACATACAAACTTCACCTAACTATCCCATTACTTGAGGGGTCTTATTTTGTTTGTTCCCACAATTCTATGAGCTGTTTAATCATTCTTGCCCTAGGATTTTCTTCATTATAACGGTAGATGCGGATTCTCCCAAACGTCTTGTGGCGAACAAGCTTATAGTCCTCCAGAACCTGCAGGTGCTGATTTGTGGTGGCATAATTTAATCCCGCTCGCCTTGCAATCTCTGAAATGTTTAGCTCTCTGATTTCAGCCAAAATCCTGAGAATCTTCACCCGCCCCTTAGAAGAAAAAACCTCCTCTATCGCCATTGACCCTCACCGCCTTCCTGCGATAAAAGTTTGACAAGTTCCTGCTCCAGATCAGAGGCTGGAACCCGAGACAGACTGATAAGGGTGGTCTTTCCCCGCTGTCCAACTCCAGAAACCGATGTTTCGATTATTCCAGCGTCGGAAAGCGCCTTAACATACTTCCAGAGTTGAGTGTGACCCCGCCGCTTTTCACCATACTCCTCGCACACTAGAGCATAAGCTTCCTCCGCTTCTCCCATGGACATGTAAGCTGAATCGGACTGTTTGAAGTGCCGCGCCAAACCGAGAAGGAACAGTTTTTCGTGAACACTGAACTCGGGAATCATGTCCCTCCGCACAACCGGATAGACGCTGACAACAGCTTTCCGAACACACTCAGGCGAAACCTCCCTCATCTCCAGAGCGTCAGCATATTTGCCGGCTCTCCACAGAAGCTCAATGGCGTAGCGGGCGTTTCCTCCTTCAGATTTTCCCAGCTCAGCGATGAGACTCATTGTTTGGGCGGGAACAGTTCCCTCCCTGAAGGCAAGTTGCACCCTGTCATTGAGAATGTCTTCAAGCTGCGCCTCTGAGTATTCCTCCAGCTGGATTATGTTGCGTTGAAGGGTGCTTCTTGTGCTTGGATCCAGCTTGTCCAAGTATTCGCGTTGGCGGAGGATGCAGATTAGGGAGAGCCTTTTGGGGGCATTGAGCCTGTCTTCTTGTATTCGGGAGAGGTTGTAGATGGGGTCTGAGCCTTCGTTGTGGATGAGAGATTCCAGCTCGTCCAAGGTTAATATCAGGTAGGCGTCTTTCTCGTCGAGGACCTGCATAAGCGCCTGCAGCAGTTCCTCTGCCGAGTAGCCGCGTTTAGGATAAGTGGGGTAGAACTTCATTATGGTTCGCTGCAGAATCATGAATAGGCTTCCTTTGCATTCGCGGCAGTTAACGTGGACGTAGTTGAGGTTGATGCGGCGTTGCTTTGCCTCTTTTACTATGTTTAAGCCGAAGTGCTGTGAGAGAACGGTTTTGCCTGTTCCGATCTTTCCTATAATGAGGGCGCGTTGAGTCATTTTTCCGGGGCTCTCAACAACGAAACGGAAGAACTGGTTCAGGAGATTAAGCTGCAGTTTTCTGTGCAGTAGATGCTGCGGAACATAGTTGATGTCAAGTTTGCTTTCATCCATGAAAACGCTGGAGTACCGTGGCATAGGTCAGCCCTTCAGACTTCTAAACAACGAATTAGTGGTTTGTGTCTCTTAAAAAGAATGCTGAGGTCCCAGAAAAGTGGAACAGAGGATACTCTAATGTGTAATAAAAATTCAGGTTAACAATTTATGGTAGGGCATAAACTTTTGTAATCTTAGATTTGCTGAATGAAATGCTGTCAGATGTTATGACTGGGTTTTTCTGAGGAACTGGCTGTGTACAAATAATCGAGTCTTTAATGTTATAACTGGGAACATCTATTGTAATAGGAATACCGATAATTTGAAAGGAAGAGAAAAAAGCTGAGACATAAAATAAACTAAAGACTAGTTCGGTGAACTGGCGGCTACTTTAGATGAAGACAGATGCGAATCTCGTTTCAGAGTTTTCAGCAAGCGGAATCTACACGCTGCTGCTATTTGTTTCCAAGGAGGTTACATTGACTGTAGGAAAGTTGGGAAAACAGAGGTTCCCAAGGGGATATTACTTTTACACGGGCTCAGCTTTGGGCAAGGGCGCCGCAAGCCTCAAACATCGAATCGCTAGGCACCTGAGGAAAGAAAAACGGAGGTTCTGGCACATAGATTACCTTTTGGCAGACGAAAACGTGTCTGTGGAAGCGGTTATAACCGCTGAAACCAACGAAAACATGGAGTGCGAAACAAATCAGTACATAAAGAGTATGATGGGCGCAGAAGTTCCAGTTGTGGGGTTTGGAGCTTCTGACTGCAGAAAAAACTGTGGGAGTCACCTACTGTATCTTCCAGATATCCAAAATGCAGATTTTTCGGTTCAGAAACTCGTTAGATATCTTAGTCAGCATGTGGCATTCTTTCGGTGCATGTGGTTCACTAACGATTCTCAGTGAATCATTCGTTTCCTGCTCGTCTTTTGGGTATAAACAGCAGAGTCAGGAAGACGCCTGCTAGGAAGCCTCCCACATGGGCGGTGTGGGCGACGTTTTCTACGATTCCGGAGGATACGTAGGCGGTTTCGGTTAAGATTGTTATGAAGACGAAGAGGATGGCTGGCATGGGGAGAGGAATGAAACCGAAGAGTTTGAGGAGCCAGCGAAAGGGAAAAAGAATGGCGAAGGCAGCTAAAACGCCGAAGATTGCGCCCGAAGCCCCTATGGTGGGGATTGTAGATGCGCTGTTTAGGTAGGAGTGGAAAAGTCCTGCGATGATACCGCAAGCTAGATACAAGCCCAAAAAGCGGAGATTGCCTAATTCTCGTTCAACCGCGTCGCCGCTCACCAACAGAAAGAACATGTTCAGTGCAACATGGATAATGTCGGCGTGCAGAAACATGGAGGTAACTAGGGATAAGAGATTTTCGCCTCTCATGATCTGCTCGGGAACTAATCCGTAAGTTTGGATAAGCATGTTATAGGATTCAGGGTTTGTTATGCTCTGGAGAAAAACTAAGATGTTCACAGCAATAATCAGGTATGAAAACACCGCAACTTTGGAGCCCACAGCATATTCACCCCTAAACAGTTAGACCCTCATTATTTCCCAAAAAACATAAAATCCTTTGG
>Ga0307434_1001172_pt1 | contig 14699 bp, 9 predicted proteins | sample SalMarWE160220MG_FD_202156 | JGI IMG/M metagenome (GOLD analysis project Ga0307434, IMG submission 202156) | Salt marsh sediment microbial communities from the Plum Island Ecosystem LTER, Massachusetts, United States - WE1603-220 | ecosystem: Environmental > Aquatic > Marine > Intertidal zone >... | reverse complement strand
CGGAAAGGGTTGCCAGATGGTGGCTTGAGGCGGCCATACCCCTCTGGGCCATCACTATAGACCTCTGGGCGGCGCTTCCCCGCTCCCTTTTTTTATTATATGAGAACTCCATGGTTCATTCCTCAAGGATCCTTTATAAATCACATGATCCCTTGGCAGCCTACTTGGTATGTAAAAACGGAACTATTTATATAGCTATGCATGACTATCGTCAATGTATTTGGGTTATTCACCTTCGCCAGAATACCCTGCAGCTTGCCGGAGCGAAGCGGAGATCCCGTATAGCGGGGCTGCAAGGATGATCTGCCGTCGCTAAAGCTTTGGCACGCCAAGGATGGCGGGGCGAATCGCGTCGAAGTCTTGATGCGGAGAGTCTTATTTCGTCTCAGAAAACCACGTTCTTTGATGGTGGTCAGAGATGATGGCTCTGGTGGTCATAGGTCTTTCATTCGCACGGAGTGATGCCCGCCCTGGCCCAGACCTGGTTATAGAGGATTGGGTTTAGCGCCAAGGATACTATCATTTTTGCGAAACAGTATCATGATACCATGTCGTCGCGCGAGGGCAGGCCATTACTCCAACAACCCCGGGATCTGAGGACACGTTTGGCGCCTGCCAGGGGGCTCCAAACAGAGCAATATCCTCTGGGTGTGGATTCGTTACTAATGGTGTGGTTATTTCGTGGAGCCAGTGATCTGGTAGTCTTTGTCGAAGCAGATGACCATGCCCTCTGATTCGGTGCGCAAGACCTTTCCTGTGACCTTGATAAGGGCCTTTTTATGTTCCTTTTTGAGTTTCACAAGGTTTTCGAGGGGAAGGACCAGGTCAATCTTAACCTGGGTGCCTTCAGGCAATGGCTGATTGGTGTGAAAGTATGCCCCGCCCGAGCAGATGTTGGTAGTCAGCAGATGTATCATCCGTTCATCATGGCGTTCATTGATGAGTTCGATTGCGGCGGGCATAACAAGATCGAATCGTTCTAATCTTCTTCTCTCTCCCATGGCGTCCTCTTTTTGATTGAATTAATAACCGATGATTGAGGTGAAATGCAATAAGAAGATAGTATGTTTTTTGGTCGTATTTTTTTGTGTGAAAAGGCTAATAAAAAAGTATTAGGTTTGTAATAGGGAAAAAAGGGAGATTAGTTTTGCTTCTCAATCCTAAAGATTTTTAGCGGCCCACAGTGCCGCCTGGAGTCGATTGGGCACATTTATCTTTTTGAAAATATTATAAATATGGGTTTTCACCGTGTTGGGGCTGATGAAGAGCTCCTCGGCGATGTGCTCGTTTTTTGCCCCTAACGCTATGAAGGAGAGTATCTCTATCTCTCGAGGTGTGAGCGTGTTTTGATCTGTTATGGTGATAATATCCCTGTCCCTGTTTTCCAAGATAGTTTTGGTCATAATTTCCCTTGAGACCCACAGCTCATCGTTAAACAGGGCACTCACACCCTTTGGGAGGAGCTCCGGTGGATCTTGCTTGTAGAAAAAGCCCCGGATTCCCTTCCTTAGGGCCTTTTTTTCGATCCCCAAGCCAGAGGATACGTTATAGAGCGCCACGTAGTGCCTGCACAATAGGTTTTTGTTGCTCGCTGCAACCGCAACGAGATAGGTATCGAGCTCTTTTTCCAGGCAGTCCAGGAGGACCAGGATGGGTTGGGTTGTTTTCTTATCATCGACCACTGGAACTTGTCGGACATCATCACAGGCACGGCAGGTGGCGCCCGTTTCCCGCGTCAAGAAGGAGACCATGAGCTCATTCTGGAATCGCTGCGGGCCGATGATATAGATAACCTTGTCGGTTAACGATACAATGCCGCTCTCTTTTGAGGAGCCTTCAGGGGCCATAAGTTCTCTTTGTATGAAGGTGTGAGAACCTGTTACCAGACTCTAGCAATATAAGGTAATAGAAACACGGTGTCAATCAAAGATTCAGTCTTTATCTCACCAGGGGACCGGGATATGAGCATATCTTTCTAGTGCTCCAGAACATGTTCGGAATGACTGAAAAGACTCGGCCCTTACGGACAGGAAATAGGTCGAAGAGGGAATAAAAAAAGAAATGCGCGTACCGAAAAATCTGAGGTAGGTTGATGGTCATCAACGCTCAAAAAATCCCGCCCATGAGGGCGGGATTTAACACCCTGTTAGAATACTCAAAGCGGAATAAGGGGGGGAGGATGGCCGGGTTCGTATTCCGCTTTTTTATGCAGGTTACGGTGACTCACCTGCATCTAACAGGGTTACTGCCTTTAACCTCTGCGTTGGAGGAAATGATGAAGCCATTGGCTCCAAGATAAAGGAAAGCAAGGAGGTTCCTCTTTTAGGTGACCGTCCTCATCCATTCATCGAGATCGGTGATCCCTTCTGCTGCCTTTCGGAAGCCTTGCTCCTGGAGGGTGACGAGGCCAAGTTCCTGCGCCTTGCTTGACATCTCAAGGGATGATGATCCTTTCAAAATCAGCTCCTGGATTTCCTCCCACATTGGCATTACCTCATAGATGGCAACTCTTCCCTTGTAGCCCGTGTTGTTGCACTCCTCACAGCCCTCCGCCTTGTAGAATCGCTGAGATGAAAGGGTGAATCCGTAAGTTTCGAGGACCCTTTTTTGTAAATCGGTGGGCGAGGTTTCCACCTTACAGCGCTCGCACAGCTTCCTCATCAATCGCTGTGCGATGATGAGATTGAGGGAGGAGGTGATTAAGTAGGGCTCAATACCGATATCCAGCAGCCTCGTGACCGTCTCCGGAGCACTGTTGGTGTGAAGGGTGCTCAGTACCAGATGCCCTGTGAGCGCCGCCTTTACAGCGATTTCAGCGGTTTCAAGATCGCGAATCTCACCCACCATGATGATATCAGGGTCTTGTCTCAAGAAAGCCCTGAGTGCCCGGGCAAAATCCAGACCGATCTTTGGTTGTATCTGGAACTGGTTGATGCCCTGCAGATTATACTCTATTGGATCCTCGGCGGTGGAGATATTCCTGGAACCCTCATTCATGGCCTGGAGCATCGAATAGAGGGTAGTGGTCTTGCCGCTTCCCGTAGGGCCGGTGACCAGTATCATCCCCTTGGACTTACACATAGAGGTCGACACGGTATCCAGGACATGGCTTTCCATCCCAATATTGTGGATATCCAATGCCAGGTTCGATTTATCCAGGAGCCTCATCACGACCTTCTCACCGAATATTCCCGGAAAGGTGGATACCCGAACGTCTACATAGCTCCCCTTAATCCTCACCTTGAACCTCCCGTCCTGCGGGAGGCGTCGCTCCGCAATATCCAGGCCTGACATCACCTTTATGCGCGATGCCAGCGCATTGGTAAACCTCACAGACTGGGTGAGAAGTGTGGTAAGGGTCCCGTCAATCCTGAATCGAACCCTCAGCTCGTGTTCGTATGGTTCTACGTGGATATCGCTGGCCTTTTTGGCGATTGCCTCTTTTAGAATGGTATTCACGAGTTTGACGACCGGTGCATCGGAGTCCTTCAACTCCTCCATGTGCGAAGTCGTATCTTCTTTTTCCCAAAGCTCGTCTTCTTCTTGCGCATCCTCCATGATCTGATTGATGTCCGGCGTGATGATCTTCACGTTGTAGAACTTCTCAATCGCAGTGAGCAGATAGTATTCAGCTGCGAGATGGGGGATGGGCGAATAGCCGCTCAAGAAGTGTATATCACTCAGGACATTGAGGTCGTCTGGGTTCATCGTGGCAATGTCGAGGTTTCCAGCCTCAAGCTTGAAGGGGAGAATCAGGTGGCGCCGTATGAATTTTACCGGCACAGTCTTCAGTACATATTCCGGGATAGTCCGCATCTCGGAGAGGTTGATGACTCGGCCTCCATTGTTTGATTGAGACAAGATATGCGTGAGGTCAGCTTCATCAACCAGGTTCAAGGCTCCCAGGTTGTATTGGAGGCTCTTGCCGTTTTTCTTTCTCGCCATCAACGCCTTCTGCAACTGGGATATAGAGATTTTATCGCTCTCAAGTAACTCGCCCCCTATGCTTTCGTTTATGAAATACTTGGCGATGCCGTTGTTTGAGTTGCATATCTTGTGGAGGTTGTCGGAGACGATCAGATAAGTATCGACATGGCTTTCCTGTTTTACCATCTTGATCAGTACATCTGCGATCTCCCGAAAGTTATCCTTTAGCTTGTGGAATTCATTCAGCGCACCGGTGATTTCTTGAATATGCTCTGCTACATTCTTCCGGATCTTCCAGGAGGTATCATCAAACTTATTTGATAGATCCCTGATGAGAGCCTTGACCTCGTTATTTTTTCCCTCAGAGAGAAGCCTGCTGATATCGTCCTTCAAATCCTTCTTCCCTTCTGCGATGGAAGAAGGATCGTGGTTTTGCTCAGAGACATTTCCTTCGCTTATTTCCTCTTCTTTAAAAAATAAATCATAGAGGATCTTTTCCTCATCAGGATTTTGAAGCCCACCCAACGTGTCCTTCAGGTGGGAGAAGATTTTTTTCCGCTCCTCTCGAGAGGGTGCTACGCTCTTAATGAGCGTCAGATCGAGGTTACCGTATTGTTTGTAGTCGCTGGCAGAGATATCCGCCAGGGTTCTATAGAAGAATTCCGTGACCAGGTCATCTACGATAGTGGTATCTCCTGTTCCCTTTACTCCCATTGTGCGCACTATTTGTGTTATCAGTTCTTCGTCGCATGCGGATAGGATTAAGGTCATTTTTTCCTTGAACTGACTCCAGCCTTCTTGGGTGGCCACCAACTCCCTGGCGATTCGATTCATAGACTCTGTTGCGAACTTTCCACGGGCTTCCTGATTGCCGGGATGATCCAAGACAGCAAGGGCATCTACCGCCTTCAGGAGAAGATCGGGAATCCGATGAGGTTCATCGTCGAGGACATGGAGGAATTCAGCCCTGCTTACCCCCAGGGTATCATCTTCGCCACTGAGGTATTCCCGGATAGTGCTCTTATTAGGCTGTTCTGAATCTTCGTCTATTTTCCCATACTTGGTCTCATTGAGCTGGATGGTTGACACGTCATGCTCACGCAGAATAGATGCCACACCTGCTTCTTGGTTCATGATAGTGGGACTCTTTACCATGGCATCGAGAAATGCCCTGAAGTCGGTGAGCGTGAGCCCCCGATAAAAGGTGATGCTGTCGATTGCCCTTTGATCGAGCTCCTTTGCAAAATTGATTGTTGCGCGGGTTTTTCCATCGATTGGTATATCGTCAACTAGCAGCTTGTTGCCGTAAACGCTCACCGTTATGGCGGCCTCTTCATCAAGAAGGCTCATAAGGGCTTCGTATGATTTCTCGGCAGCCTGGGAAAGAGCGGGGTGGTCCCCTGGATAAGAGGCATTGTTTTTAATGGCAAGCTGTATTCCCTTGATAGTCTCGGCGAGAAAATCCTGGCGTGCTCCTTGTATTCTCATCGTCTCATCTCCCTCCCATCTTCCCAATAAAGCGATGAACAACAATTGCTAGGGGTAGCACGAACCTTCATTATCGCGGATAACGCAATGATGGGCTGTACCCCGAAGACTATTAAGCCGAAATGGTTTGTGAAATTGCCTGAAAAATGAATGAGCTGTCCTCTACAAGGCCCCTAACAGAAATGAATTCTGCTCGGAGCTGGATAGTCAATATGTAATATGCATGATGTATGCCTGAATAGAGGTTCCAGGATTAGAAGGTAAGATCTCTGTTTGCGACATATAACATCTCATTCGTCAAAAATCGTACGCTTCCCATTAAGACCTCACTTTCTTGATAGTACATATATTTTTTTTTGAAGATAAAGACAATCAGTCAATGGTATTGTTTTTCTTCGTATTTTTGAGCTCTGGATCTCTAAGAAAATAGTGCTAGGAGAAAATTATCCTCATACTTTCTTCCTAATACTTTCTTGCTTCTATGATGGCCTTATCCTGGGGCTTGGTATCCCTGATGCAATAATAGAAGTGGGGAAAGCAGGTGAGGTTGTCTACGCGTTTCCACTGCGCTAGTCCTCATGGGAGGATTTACGCCATTTCCAGGCTAGGTAATTCTTATTCAGGTAGGTCGGCTGAGGGGAAAGGAGAGGAATGACAAAGGCGTAACGAAGAGTTGCTTTAATGGCCTTTCAGTTGGCCTAGTTCAAGCAGGTGGTACCCCCTTTGATTAAGAAAGGCTGCGACCTCAACGGGAAGTGGCGTATCGGCCGCCAGGATCTTTCGGTTATCTTTGTCTGAAAAGCTTATCCCTTGAATGGTGAGCGTGATATTTCGTGCTTCATCCCGTGATGAGACGGGGAAGTCGTGGGGCCTTGGATCGAATTCCATGTCTAAAAAATCAAGCAGGAGCTCGGTAATCTTGCGGGGGTCCTTTTCACCTGCAAGGGTGAGCACGCGGAATCGGTGCTTGGTAAGCAGTTCTATAATATCAGGCGACAGGCCGGTGGTGTCGATGATGCAATCGCTGCCCGCCCTGCTGAAGAATATGTCCGCGTGAATTGTGAGGCTGAAGCCGGTCTTCCCGCTTTGGTACACGGGGATCTTCACATCCATTGAGAAGGGCTGTCCCGAGAGATGCAAGAGGAGCGTCGGAAGGGAAGAGCGGCTCCTCTTCTCGAAAGGTATCTTTTCTGGGGGTGTCTCCTCTTCCACCTTTCTGGAAAGAGAGAAATCGGGGTAGTCTACTACCGTCACCCTCAGCCTTTTGAGGTATCTCTTCACCACCAGCGGTGTCCGTTCCATTGGAGTGCTTATAAGGGTGAGGACTATTATGTCCTCAGGGGTGTCCCCCGCTGCCTTTTGCGGGATAATAACCCAGTCGCCTGCAAGGGTAATATCGATATCGCTTCGGAGTTTCAGCCTCTCTCCTGTCCCCAGTACATCGTGATAGCCGCTGGCAGCGAAGAGCTTATCCAACACCGCTTTGAGATTTTCATGGGGGGCGAGGCGCACGATCTTGTAAGCCTGCCAGTCCGATTCAATCAACCTGGCGATGTCCTCGGGGAGCTCGTTATGGGAGTCGGTAATCAACATCCTGCCATTGCGCAGGTTTAGCGTGGGAAAGGAGTCGGCCTTGAGATTTACGTGTCCTCCTGATTTTAAAGGGATGAATTGTTCACCGGAATCTACCCATTCCTCGCCTATTTGATCGAAGATATCCCTAAGCTCCCTTCTCAGCGGAAGGGTTTTTGGAGATTTCTGTGACCGCGCAGTAATTACGGGCTCGGCCATCTTGCGTTTTGATTTCAGAGGTTTTTCAAGAGGCACCCTGACGATCTCCGGCGAATAGATTGGGAGCCTTATAACTTGATTTGGGTAGATGAGATCGACGTTTTTCATGGTGGGATTAAACATGTGGACCAGATCGAGATATTCAGTATAGAGATAATGAGGGGGTATCGTATACTTGCTCATGACGACCTTGGAGATGTTATCGCCTGGTTTTACCCTATAGTTTTCCAGATTCACTCCCTCGAGCGAGGAGAAACCCATCACCGATTTCTGGAAAAACTCGTCCACCTCGCTCTCATATGACTTCTTAGGCACTATCTTGAGCGGGATGAGAATAGTCTGCCCCGGATGAATAAGATCCAGGTTTTTAAGCGACGTATTCATGCCCTTTATAGCGGAGAGCAACTCGCTGATATCCGGGCCGGGGATAAAGCCCTTGTCGCGGAGGATCTTCCAGAGGTAATCGTCCTTCTTTACCGTATATCGTTCATAGGGAACCCCGCTCACATCGTCCTTCCTCACCGTAGCCTCTTGAACGAGAGAAATGGAAAAGGAGTCCCTTTCAGCTTCCCGGGCATGGGAGGCGAAGGGGAAGGATAGGGATACCAGCAAGGAAAAAACAGATATCATGCGCGAGATAGCAACTATCTTTATCCTGAGGTTCACACAGCCTACCTGTAAAAAAAGGATGATTAGAATGTGGTGTTATATTAGCCAGTTAAATATAGTCTTCGTATATTAGATAGTTTGTTCAGGGTATGTCAAGGACTTTTCCCATCAATCTATATCCACAATATGTTGCCACATTATATAGTAAATATACACCATATAGTATTTTTCCCTTTACAGTTTTATTAACATCTGCTATACATCAGACGCCGAGAATAGAGGGAGGCGGGAAGAGATGCGGATAAAAACTATCTATATCCAGGGCTTTAAATCGTTTATGGATAAATTGAATGTCAAGCTCTCGCCGGGAATAAGCGCATTTGTCGGCCCGAATGGGTGCGGCAAGAGCAACATCGTTGACGCAATACGGTGGGTCCTGGGCGAGCAAAGCCCAAAGAAGCTGCGGGGAAGGCAGATGGAGGACATGATCTTTTCCGGCGCAACCTCATCGAGGCCGCTTGGTATGGCCGAGGTGACACTGACATTTGAGAATGGCGCGGGACCACATGATTCGGATGAGATTTCCGTTACCAGGCGCCTCTTTCGATCCGGCGAGAGCGAATACCTCATCAACAACGCGCTGTGCAGGCTAAAGGATATCCACGATCTATTCATGGACACCGGGTTGGGCAACAGGGCATATTCGGTTATTGCCCAAGGAGAGATCAGCACCATAATAGAACAAAAGCCCGAGGAGACGAGGCTTCTCTTGGAGGAGGCAGCCGGCATCTCTAAATATAAGGTCAGAAGAGAGACATCGTTGCGGAAGATCGCATTAACGAAGGATAACCTCAGCAGGATAGAAGACCTGCTGGTTGAGATCAAAAAGGAGATGGATACGCTCAAGAGGCAGGCAGGAAAGGCGAGGCGGTTCAAGGAGGTGAGCGCTGAGATCCGGCGCTTGAATCTCACGCTGAGCGCCCACGGTTATGAGGAGCTGCGGGCTGATAAGGCTAAAAGACATAAGACCATTGAGGAGATCACAGACAGGGCAAAGGGCTTGGAGAATCGCTTCTCCGAATGCGAGAGCGCTATCGAGGTGAGGAACATCGAATTAATTCAAAAGGAGAAGACGGTCTCCGCCCTCAAGGAATCGGTCTATTCCCTCAGGGAAGAAGCAAGAAAACACGAGGACGCTCTCCAACATCTTTCCAATGATCAACGGAGATTTCTTGAGACGGATGCCGTACTTATCAAGGAGAAGGATGAACTCGCGAAAAAAGCAAAGGGATTTCAATCCGAGATCAAGGAAATAAACTCCAGGTTGACGGAGCTGCAGGGATCCATCCAGGAGGTCTCATCCCTTCATTCCGATTGTGAGGCAATCTTACGGGAAAAGACGAAGGAATTGGGAGGGAAAAGGGAGATTGTGGAGGAGGAGAGGGCAAGGCATATCGAGTTGACCACCAAGGAGGCGGGTCTAGAGGGTGAGATACGGAATCTCTCCGACATGATTAGTCAGTCAGAGATAAGAAGGAATGAGCTCGAGAGGGAGTCGGGGCAGAGTGCACAAAGGATCGAGACACTATCGGCCTTGTTGCGTGAGAAAAGGGAAAGACAGGAAGAGTTCTCAGGCCGAATTGGCTCCCTGGTGAAAGCGATACAAGAGAAGGAAGCGGCACGAGGACGCTTAGAGGAGGCAAGGAAGAAAAAAGAAGAGGCACGGTTACAGGTAGACTCGGAGTTACGTCTCCTTAGAACGCAATTAAAGACCATACGGGGCCTTATCGAAAACTACGAGGGGTATAGATCGGGCGTTCGGACGATCATGAACACATACGGTCCGAGGACCGGAAACGGTGGCAGGGTCTTGGGTGTGCTGGCGGACTTCATCAAGGTTGAGCCTGAATTCGAGGCAGCCGTTGAGGCAGTCTTGGATGAGAGGTTACAATATGTGGTTGTGGCTCATCAACGAGACGGCAAGGAAGCGGTAGAGTATTTGCGTTCCAGGAATGTAGGCAGAAGCCATTTTGTTCCGCTGGAGGAGTTTACGCGGGACCAGGCCCGCGGCGCGGGAAGATTCAGCAACAATGGGTTCCCCCTGCTAAGAGAGCACATATCCGTGTCTGAAAGATTCAAGCCGGTGGTCGAGTTCTTTCTCGGTAACGCTGCATTGGTGGAGAACCTATCAGGGGCCATTGCTGCATGGAACAATGGGAGAAGAAAACAGACCTTAGTTACCCCTGAAGGGGATCTGGTGGATGAGAGGGGCGTCATTATAGGCGGCAGATTTGGAAAGGACACCGTAGGGCTGCTGCAAAGAAGACGTGAGGAGCGGGACCTGTGCGCAACCATAGAGGAAAAGGAACATCTCCTCATTTCCCTCCAATCAGAGCTCAATGATATGAGGCTTGAGGAGCAGAAGGTAGATGGCATCCTTGTACAGCTACAGGGTGAGCGGGAGGCATATATAAAACAGGCAGAGGCATTAGAGAAGGAACTATTCTTATTGGAGGGCGAGGCAGAACAACACACGCATCACGCTCGGTATGTAGCTGACCAGCTTGAATCCCTGAGTGGAGAGGCAGATGGAAAAAGATCTCGCATGAAGGGCCTTGAAGCAACACTCTTGGAGTACCGCAGGCAGAAGGAAGAGGTAAAAAGGTCTGTCTCTGAGAGCGAAACCGTGCTCAAGGAACTAGAGTTCAAGGTGAATGATCTGAGGGAAGAGCTCTCGCACATAATGCTCCGATACAACGGGAATAAGGAAGAGGAGAGGGGATTGACCAAGGACAGGGAGAGGATCGAGCAATTTCTCGGCGAGATGGGCGAGAGGATCAGCAAGACAGAAAAGGAGATTCAATCGAATAGAGATCGATACCAAAAATCCCTTGTTCTCGAGAAGGAGTTGAAGGAAGCGCTGACGGCCGCGCATGAACGACAGAGAGAGCTCGAAGCCGAAGTCAACGGGAGCGAACAAGGCATGGATGCAATCAGGCAAGAGCTTAGGGACAACGAGAAGGAGGCCGCGCTTCTTCGAGAGCGCATAAGCGAGGCAAGGGATGAGATCAACGAGCAGAGAATAGGGGAAGCCGAAGTAGATTTTCAGATAAAAGGTATTGTATCCCAGGTTGGCAGGGATACGGGGATTAACCTTGAGTCAGAGTATCAACGATATTTGGAGGAAGGCTTTTCGCGGCCGCATTATGAGGCGAAACTCAACGAGAATATCCGCATTAAGGAGCGGATTGGGGAGGTGAACCTGCTGGCCATTAACGAGTATGAGAAGCTGAAGGAGCGCTATGAATACATCAAGGCCCAGGAGCAGGATTTGCTTTACGCAATCGATTCCCTCAACACCGCAATCAGGAGGATCAACAGGGTCTCAAAGGCGAAGTTCATCTCCACCTTGAAGGCCGTTGACGGGAAGCTGAAAGAGGTTTTCCCCATCCTTTTCAATGGGGGCAAGGCATGCCTGAGGTTGATCGATGAAACTCTTCCCCTCGAGAGCGGCGTGTTGGTCGAGGTGCAGCCTCCGGGAAAGACCTTGGTCCACATGGGGCTTCTGTCAGGCGGGGAAAAGGCGTTGGCAGCCATGGCGCTGCTGTTTGCCATCTACCTTGTCAAGCCGAGCCCATTTATGATCATGGATGAAGTCGATGCACCTTTTGATGAAGCTAATACGGATCGATTCAATGAGCTGTTGAAAGGGATCGAGAAATCCTCACAGGTGATCATGATTACACACAATCGAAAGACGATGGAGCAGGCTGACCGCTTGTATGGCATAACCATGGATACGAGGAGCGTTTCAAAAATTGTCTCGGTAGATCTCGAGCAGTATCATGAGCCGTTGTCATAGACAAAGATCGTAGCCCTTTTCAACCGCAACAAAAGAGAATATCCTCTCGAGAGAACTAACGGATTAGGGAGCGTTGGTTTACCTCAAAAAAGCTGCAAATATCCGGTGCGAACGTTCAAAAGAAGGAGAAAGAGTCCTTGGATAGATCAGGTTCATCTCATGAACGTGGGCTCAAAGGCAGCGGCCTGTGGGGCAAGCTTTCCAAGACAAGGAAGCGGCTCTCAGACGGGCTCAATCATATTCTGGGCGGCAAGAGGGTCATCGACTCATCCCTGCTTGAAGAGCTCGAAGAGGTTCTCTTCGCCTCTGATATAGGGGTGGAGATCACGGAACAGCTGGTCGAGGGATTGCGGGAGAAGGCACATAGTAAGTCCCTTGAGGGTCCGGAACAGGTAAAGGCCGTATTAAAGGAAGAGATGATATCCATACTGGAGGCAGGCCAAGGCGGTTCTCGTGTGGGCCCCATTGATAAGGAACATACAGGCATCCCGGAGGTATTCATATTCGTGGGGGTCAATGGGGTTGGAAAGACGACCACCATAGCCAAGGTGGCCCATTATTATCAAGGCCAAGGACGGACCGTGCTGTTGGTGGCAGGGGATACCTTCCGCGCCGCTGCCATCGAGCAGTTGCAGGTCTGGGGGGATCGGCTGGGTGTAGAGGTGCTCAGCCAGAAAAGGGGGGCAGATCCCGCAGCGGTTGTCTTCGATGCCCTGTCTGCAGCAAAGGCCAGGAACATAGACAAGGTGTTGATCGATACTGCGGGAAGGCTTCATACGAAGTCGAACCTGATGGAGGAGTTGAAGAAGCTCCAGAGGGTAGCTGGGCAGCAGGTTCCAGGGGCTCCCCACAGGGTGGTCCTCGTTCTCGATGCCACCACCGGGCAGAACGCGATAGCCCAATCACGGGTGTTTGCCCAATCACTGGGAGTGACGGATATCATACTTGCCAAGCTGGATGGCACTGCCAAGGGTGGAGTGGTAATCGGCATTTCACGGGATCTCACCATCCCCATTTCCTTTATAGGCACCGGTGAGAACCTGGAGGATCTGGAGCTATTTAACCCGAAGGTGTTTGCAGAGGCGATATTCGATTAGAGTCTTGTTTCTAGGGGTATGGCGAAGATCTTAATTGGAACATCCGGTTTCTCGTATGATGATTGGAGGGGTATATTTTACCCCGATGGACTTGCGCGCAGCGATTTTCTCTCCTTTTACTCACAGGAGTTTCCCGTAGTTGAGCTCAATTTTTCGTATTACAGGATGCCCGATCCAGCTCAATGCATGCGGATGTTAGAGAAATCGGCCTATAGGATTGAATTCGTTGTCAAGGCATTTCAGGGGCTCACCCATGAACTTACCGGTGAGTCACTATCCCAGATATTGCCGAGGTTTAAGGCTTCAATAGATCCTTTTTGGCGCGAGGGCAGGCTCGGTGCCGTGCTTCTCCAATTTCCCCAGGGCTTTCACTATAGGACTGAATCCAGGATTTATCTCGAATCCCTTATCAAGGGATTTCACCCTCTTCCTCTATGCGTCGAGTTCCGGCAGCGAGATTGGTTGAGAGACTCGGTGTTTACCACCCTTAAGGAGCTTCAGGTTGGCTTCGTGTGCGTGGATGAACCGCCCCTCAAAGGTCTTCTGCCGCCTGTTGCGGAGGCCACCTCTCAGATCGGTTATATCAGGTTCCACGGTCGCAATCGGTCGAAGTGGTACACGGGCGATACAAAGGAGAGATACGATTATCTCTACCATGATGACGAGCTCAAGGAGTGGCTCCCGAGGGTCTCCACTGTAGCGGAGAAGGCGGAAAAGGTTTTTATATTCTTCAACAACCACAGGAGAGGCCAGGCAATAGCCAATGCGAGATTGATGAAGGATTTGCTGAGCGCACACGGTGAGGGTCATGAGCTTATCTGAGGACGGTTGGCACCTCTATCGTGCCTTTGCAATCCCGAAACGGAACTAGCTCCTCTCTAACATAGCCCGCAATGACTCGGTAACCCTTTCTATGAGTGCCGGCATTTGTTGTTTCCTGAAGTTTTTCGTTGGTATGGGCCTTGCCACGGTAATCCTGATAACCCCCCTTTTTATCTTATAGCTCCCCTTTGCCATGATCTCGTTGCTGCCTTTAATGGCAACCGGGACGATGGGGGCGCCGGATGCCATGGCAAGCTGGAAGGCGCCCCTTTTTAGCGGCTGAAGGGCGCCGTCGCAGCTCCGCGTGCCCTCTGCAAATATGACGAGGGAGGTTCCTTTCTTGATCATGTCGATCGCGCCCTTAAGGGTTTTCCTGGCCCTGGCTGGAGAGGAACGGCTTATGCTTATGTATCCGGCCTTCCTCATTGCCCAGCTGAGAATCGGAAGGCGCATTAGTTCCTCCTTGAGGATGAATTTGAAATCAACGGGAAGGTATGCCAGGAGCGAGAATATATCAAAGAAACTCGTGTGGTTTGGAATGTAGACGTAGGCAGTGGTTGTCTCTATTTGGTCTATGCCCTCGGTGTAAACCCTCACGCCGGATATCCTTAGGAGAGCCCGTGACCACGGTGCCGCACATCTAAAATGGATCTGTTTGCTGCTTGCCGATAAGGCAGCATAAACAAGTGCGGCGATAGCCCAGCCTAAGGTAGCAGCCAACCCTAATGCCCATATCGCTACTGATCGAATCATAATCTAAAGTAGATTTAGAAATAGCTGTGTAATCCGGGAAGGAGATTCACGCCAAAGTAGGTGAAGAGCACCGAGGCAAAGCCAATGATGCTCATTATCGCCATCCGTTTACCCTTCCAGCCCCTGATGAGCCTGGAGTGAAGCATGGCTGCATAGATAAGCCAGGTTATCAGAGACCATGTCTCCTTGGGGTCCCAACTCCAGTAGGAGCCCCACGCTGAATAGGCCCATACAGAACCGGTGATAATACCCAAGGTGAGGAAGATAAAACCGATAACGACACTGTGGTAGGAGAGCTCATCCAGGATATCCCTATTCGGCAGGAGCTTGAAGAATGCGCTCGATCCCTC
>Ga0307434_1001170_pt1 | contig 14706 bp, 12 predicted proteins | sample SalMarWE160220MG_FD_202156 | JGI IMG/M metagenome (GOLD analysis project Ga0307434, IMG submission 202156) | Salt marsh sediment microbial communities from the Plum Island Ecosystem LTER, Massachusetts, United States - WE1603-220 | ecosystem: Environmental > Aquatic > Marine > Intertidal zone >... | reverse complement strand
TCTTCCACAATGGTATAAGAAAAACCAGCGCAGGCAGATGGGCTACCGCGTGGAATGTTTTACTTTGGGCTGCATTCTTATGGTTATGCTCGTTTGGGGCTTACATACGAAGTCTATGGTCTCGAGAGCCGAGGCCGGACTCTATAAGCTGCAGAGCCGCCATAGAGAATTAAAAAATGATGTAAGTTTATTTTCCGAGATGAAAGAGACTACGGCGACCCTGAAGAAAAAGGTCGATATCCTTAAAGAAATCGATTCCCGAATAGATGTTCCAGGCGTGATTGCGGAGTTAAGCTTTTTAATTGATAAGGATATTGTGCTGAAAAAGGTCAAATTTGATGCGGAACAATTTAAGAGCCGACAGACGGGAAAGGGTGCATCGGCGGGATTAAGAACCGCTCGCTCGAGGAACAGCAGTAATGATGTCATATTATTCGGAGATGTTAGATTCACTGTCTTGATAAGCGGTATTGCAGCCAATGGAAGTGATGTCGCCGAGCTTATTTGTAAATTAGAGGATTCGCCGTATTTTTGTCAGGTTATACCATTCTTTTCGAGAAACAAAAAAACTCAGGCAGGCGGTTCTGCCGAGGCGGGGATGTTGGAATTTACTGAATTTGAACTTGGCTGTTATCTGGCAAATTATAGAGAAGAATAAAGAGGCTTGAAATGTTTTTTAGAGCGAAACAGCAAATGATAATTTTCATTGCAGCCGGCGTGATGCTGATGGGTTTTGTATTTTTTGTGTATCTGCCTCTGGAGAGGAAAATGAAAGCTATTAAGTCTAAAACTGCTATGACAAAACTTGTTATCGAAGAGGCAAACAGCAGGAAAAAGCAGATGCCTGTGCTCGAAGAACAGTTTCAACAAATGCAGAGTATGACAAATAAAATCGAGCTTAATATGCCCGAACAGAGAGAGCTCGGTTCGTTTTTACATCAGATAGCAGACCTGATGAATCAGCATAAACTGAAAAATCAGTTTATCGAACCCGGAAAAGAAGTAGAAACTGAAAAAATAAGCTGCATACCTGTCAGCATGAAGTGTAAGGGTAGGCTGTCACAGTTATTTGAATTCTATAAGTCCCTGCAGAATTTGAACAGGTTGATTCGGATTGAGCATGTAAGCCTGGAAAATAAGAGCGATCCAGGCAGTGATATAGATATGGAGACGAAGGCGGTTATTTATTACCGCCTGACAGAAGAAAAAGGTTAAAGTCCTGTATGAAAAGTATGAAACAAAAAAATCCAGGTGCAGCTGAAGCAGGCAGCCGTATTTTGGCTAAACTGACTGCGGAAAAGAAAAAAGTGATTACTGCGATGTGCCTGCTTACAGTGATGTCTCTTATGTGGATTAAAGTCTTTGTCGGTAAATCCCCTCAGAATGTCGAAGCAACTGAAAGCCTTGAAACATCATCTGGTAAAGAATTCTCATACGAGCAGACTGAAGAAGGTATAGGCCCGGAAATACATTATTTTGAATTGCCCAGGGTTGATGGAAGAAATGATGTCCTTACAAGAGACTTCTTTTCATTTGATAGCAGGGACTTCTACGAAGGCGCCGGAAAAGAGATTAAATCTGTTTCTGAAAATAACAGCGATGAGGCTCTGATGCGGAAGATAAGTGCAAAACTTACTCTTGGCGCGATTGTCCTGGGCGATAACCCTCAGGCTTTTATCAATGATAAACTGTTTAACGTAGGTGATAAATTAACTGTTACTGAAGGCTCTGTTATGTATGTATGTGAAATTGCAAATATCGGGGAAACAGAAGTGAAAATAAAATGCAGAGAAGGAACTATTACGTTAAAGATTCTGCAATCGTTGGAAGTGCTTAATTAAAGAATTGAAAAGCAGTTGCAGCAAACAGAAACCTGTTTCTGTTCTGCAGAAAGTAAAGGAGCATAATTATGTATAAAGACAGATATTACAAAGGCAAAATCAGAAAAGATACGTTTCTCTGGCTTGTTGCAGCGGGATTGATAGCTGCAATAACTGTCGGTGGTGTCGGTGAAGCTTCGTTGGAAAATAACGAAGAGACTTCGACGCCAAAGGCTGATGTTTCAAGCAGCACAATAAACATTTCCGCGGATGGGACAATCCAGTCTATAAGCTTCAAGAGGGATGCTGAAATAAGAGACGTCCTTCGTTTCCTCGGAGCAAAGTATAATAAAAACATCGTTCCATCACCAAAGATCGAAGGCACAATCACCGTAACAAACCTTTATAACGTAACGTTTGAGCAGGCTATGGATGCTATTCTCGGCGACAATATCCAGTGGGAGCAAAGGGGTAATATCATTGATGTTTTCACAAAAGAAGATAAGAACCGAATGAGATATAAGGTTTTCACTCTTTCTTATATCAGCGCAGATGAAGCAAAAAAGCTCATCGCTCCGGTTCTCAGTGACCAGGGGCAAATTGGAACCAGCACTGCTGCGGAAACCGGTGTTCCTACGGGTGAGTCAATCTCACAGTCATCGGGCGGTGTTACAATGGCGGTACAGGATACAATTGTTATATATGATTATCCCGAAAGAATTGCCCAGGCTGCCGAGGTGATAAAAGCAGTTGATATAAAGCCCAAGCAGGTCCTGATTGAGGCAACTATTTTGAGCGTACTATTGACCGAAGGAATGAAATTCGGTGTCGATTTGAATTTCGAAGGTGGTCTTCCCTTAACGGGTTTCAAAGACACCTTAACTACAACGGTTGCTGGTGTAGATGTGCATGGCAACCCTTCCGATACTATCATATCAGAAGACCTTAGCTTTAACACTCTCGAGCAAATACACGCTGGGTTAGGTGATGGAAATCCAATAGAAACTTCCGGCTTTGCCGATGTCGGAGGTAGCGGGCTGAGAATTGGGGTCAGAAGCGGTAACGTTGCAGCGTTTATAACCGCTCTGGAAACTGTAACTGACACAACAGTTCTGGCTAATCCGAAGATTCTGGCAGTCAATAAGCAGCTCGGCCAGGTGTATATAGGAACGAAGATAGGTTATGTTTCCCAGACAAATCAAACACAGACATCGACAACACAGCAGGTGGAATTCCTTGATACAGGTACAAAGCTTTCTTTCAGACCTTACATTGGCGATGACGGTTATATACGTATGGACATACTTCCCAAGGACAGTTCCGGTACCCTGAAGGCCAATGATATACCGGATGAAACTTCGACCGAGCTGGCAACTAATGTAGTGGTAAGAGACGGTGAAACGATTGTTATAGGCGGTCTTTTCAGGGATGTAACTGTTACCACCCGAAGCCAGGTGCCTTTGCTTGGCGATTTGCCTTTGGTTGGTGCAGCATTCAGAAGCACATTGGACACAGTTCAGCGTCAGGAAGTTATTGTCCTGCTCACGCCACATATAATCGAGGAATCCGCTGATACAATGGCGAGTGCCAGGATTGATGACATACGCCAAAAACGGGCGGGAGCCAAAGAAGAGCTGCATATTTTGAGCAGGGCGAAACAGGCGGAAGATCGCTATGCACAGGCCGCAAAATACTACCTTGAAGGTTTTAATGAAGCTGCAATTGAACAGTTAGACCAGGCACTTCGGCATCGCCCGACATATTTGGAAGCCTTAAGGCTAAAGGAAAGAATAATCAAGGAAACTCGTCCTGAAGACGCCAGGAGCATTGAGAGCATGATAATTGAAAGCGTTGAGCGTAAAGATTCTGAAGTGTGGCTGAGAAGATAAGCTGTAGGTTTGCTGCTGAGTTTAATGGAAGATATGGAATGTTGTTTTTGGAGTAATGGCTTTGTTGATTCCGGGGAGAAATTTTTATATCAAAGGCCGCTATTTTTCGAAGTTTTGTAGAATAGCGGTTATGGTCACAGCAATCGAGGTCTGTGTCCTTCTGGCTGTGTCCTTAGCCTTGTGGCAGGATTCCGGCTTCGGGGGAGGCTGGCGCTTGGCTGTATTGGTTTGCAGTGTTACTGCAGCCGCTTGCGGAAGCTGGCTTGGGTGGGGATGGTATAAGCTCGTAAGCCAAATCAAATACGTAGCCGGCAAATTCGGGGATGAAAACATAGCTGTTTCTTGTATTAGCGATTTGGAACAGGAAGGACAAACCGATAATATAGCAATAGTGAAGTTGTATGAGGCAATTCGAAACCTTTTCAGAGGTAAAAATAGTTACATATCCGAGCTCGAAAACCAGATAAAGGATTTGCAGCTTAATATTCGGCTTTTGCAAAAGCAGAAACTGAAAACAGAGTCAATCATCTACAGTGTCCGTGATGCTATTATTGTCGTTGATGAGTATGACAAACTGCTGATTACAAATGAATCGGCTGGTAAACTATTCAACTTTGATTTTAAAAATTGTCAGCAAAGGTCCATTACCGAGTTAATTGATGATAGCAAGAGTGGTTTTGTGGAATTTCTGCGCAGAAGCAGAAAAACCAGAGCACGGCATACGAAATACGAGCTTGAGATATTGAAGGGTGATGAACCTAAAATATTCAGCTGCATAGCTTCCTGTATTCACGATGAAAACAATAATGTCTGCGGAGTTGTGGCTGTGCTGCACGATATCACACGCGTAAAAGAAGTATCTCAGATGAAAAATGATTTTGTAAATCATGTCTCGCACGAGCTGAAAACACCGCTCGCTTCTATCACCGCTTATTCGGAAATGTTACTGGAAGATGAAGCCGGAACCGAGGAAATGCGCAAGGAATTCTGCACCGTCATTCAAAGTCAGGCCCAGAGATTGAACCGCCTTATAGAGGATATCCTTAATGTCTCCAGAATAGAGTCCGGCCTGGTAAAGGTTGAGAAAAAACCCATCAGCCTTGCCGTGCTCATAAAAGAGCAGACTCGGATGCTTAAAAGCTATGCCGAGGAAAAGAACATCACAATAATGGGAAATGAGCTTATTGTTTATGACCAGGTTTATGCCGACAAAGATATGATTACGCAGGTTATTGTGAATCTTCTCAGTAATGCAATCAAGTATACACCTGAAGGCGGAACGGTGAAAATTGAAACTGAGGTGGATGAAGTCTCAGGCCTGTCAAGGGTGAGCGTTACCGATACGGGTGTTGGAATTCCAGAGGATGATATCGACCACGTGTTTGACAAGTTTTTCAGGGTCGATGAGAACAAAAAAAAGGCAAAAGGGACCGGATTGGGACTTAACCTTGTCAAACAAATTATTGAAAAAGTGCATAACGGAAGGGTGTTTGTCAGAAGCAAAGTCGGGGTTGGAAGCACATTTGGTTTTGAATTGCCCCTGGCAAAAAAAGAGGTGGTCGGAAACAAAACGTAGTTGCCGTAGGAAAAAAATTGATTTGCCTGAAACTTTGAGGAGGGTCAATGATGTCGGAAAGAAAAGTTTTAGTTGTAGATGATGAAATTCATATTGTCCACGTTGTTGCGATAAAGCTTCGCAGTAACGGCTTCGAGGTCGTAACAGCATCGAATGGTGCCCAGGCATATGAGCTTGCCTGCTCGGAAAATTTTGATTTGATTGTTACAGACTTTCAAATGCCGGTTATGGATGGATTTGAGCTTGTCAAAAAATTGAGGCAGAATGAGCAGACAAAAGATATACCCGTGATTATGCTAACGGCAAGAAGTTTCAGCATAGAGCCTGAACAAAAGGAACAGCTCAATATATCAGACTGTCTTGGTAAACCATTCAGCCCAAAGGAGCTGTTAAAGAGAATCGAGGATATTCTGTATCAAAAGTCAGTAGCGAACTAACCATATCGGCGATTATAAAAGGATTTTGGTTTCAAAGAAAATGTTGAAAACAATCAAAAAAAACCTGAGCAAAATCCAAAAAGCTGAGCTTGAGAGCTTTGGCAGAACAATAAATAATCTTGGGGCTAACTTTGCCGTATGTGATGCTGATGGCCGATTGCTCTTGACCAGCCAGAGTAATGTCTTTGAAACAGATTGGCAGGCGATAATAAATGATTGTTTAGCAAACCTTGATACGGGTAATTCAGAAGCAAACGAACAGGCTTTTTTGATTAATGACAGCGTTGTGGCTGTATTTCTAACGTTGGATTCCGATTCACCTGCTCACATTGCTTTGGTTGACACAGGCAAAGAGGTGCCAGAGGCAAAAGACCAGGGGATTGATAAGAGGCATACTGCGGTAGGAGAAGACAATCGATTATATGAAATTTTCAGTGATATGCTGACACTGCTGGCAAAAAGATTTCTGTCTGAGACAAAGTCCGAGCAGCAGGCTATGATGTTCAGCACCGAGCTTTCGCAGGTTTATGAGGAGCTGGCTCTTATTCATAAGTTAAGCATAAATATGAGAATCGGCAGCTCTGATTCCAACTATCTTCAAATGGCCTGTGACTGCCTTAGAGAAATTGTCAGCATTGAGGGTATTGCGGTTTTGCTTGAGAAGAAAACCGATGATGAGAAGAATTTGGTTCTTACCGCGGGAGCCGGCCTGCTGGATATCGATAAGCCGATTAAGGAGATGCTTTTCGACAGGTTGGCCGCAGAGATAGGAAGGGGCAAGGAGGTTCTGCTCGACAGCAATGTGGACGGTCCATTCAAATATAATTGGCCTGATTACATTAAAAATATTATTGCAGTCCCTTTATATGGCAAAGACAGGCTCGGAACCGGTTTCTCGGAAACATTTAGTAACAGCAACTGCATAATCGGCCTGATGGTTGCAATAAATAGAATTGATAAACCTGACTTTGACAGTATTGATATTAAGTTATTTAATTCCGTGGCTAATGGCTGTGCAGTATTTGTTGAGAATGGCAGACTCTTTGGCGATTTAAAAGAATTGTTTATAGGCTCCTTAAAGGCACTTACCAGCAGCATTGATGCTAAGGACCAGTACACTCGAGGCCATTCGGAAAGAGTTGCATTTATATCACAATGGATTTCTGAGAGATATGCCAAGAGCGAACAAATAGACGAATCGGTAATGCATAATATTTATCTGACAGGGCTGCTCCACGATATAGGAAAAATTGGAATAAATGAAGCCGTATTAAGAAAAAAAGGAAAATTGACCACCGAGGAGCTTAACTGCATCAGGAGGCATCCTTTAATAGGAGCAAACATCTTGAAAGGAATAAAACAGATGCGAGATATTATACCGGGAGTATTATGCCACCACGAAAGAATGGATGGAAAAGGATATCCTCACGGATTAACCGCCGACAAAATTCCTTTATCCGGCAAAATAGTAGGCCTTGCCGACAGTTTTGATGCCATGACTTCGGCACGTGTTTATAGAAAAGCGTTGAGCCTCGAAGAAGCGATTGAGGAAATAAAAAGGGGTATGGGCACACAGTTTGATGAAAAAGTGGCAACAGTCTTTCTCAATAATAATATTTATCATCTCTGGGATATTATTCAGGACGGCCTGGCTGAAACTTTTTCCGAAAAAGAATTTTCAGATTATGGCACTGAAGCGATAGGGACCTTGGTCAAATGACAATAAAAACACAGGATTATAATGATGTTATGGTTGTAGAGCTTCAGGGTGAATTAAGCTCGGAGATTAACGAAACACTGAGAAAAACTATCAGCGATGTTATACATTCATCCTTCGGTGAAGATCTAAACCATGAAAGTATGAGTACTGCTATACCTAAAACCGGCATCGTGCTTGATATGAGCAAGGTCGGATTTATTGACAGCGAAGGGCTGGAGTGTTTACTTTGGGCAAGAGACTATGGAGACGAAAACAATTGTCAGCTCAGGTTGGCAGGGCTCGATGAAAATTGCAAAAAAATTCTTGAAGTCACCAGGCTTGAAAACGAATTCAGTTGTTATTCCGAGCTTTCTGAGGCCGTTAAAAGTTTGGCTTAAATTCGGCTCGGGAGAAATAAAAAGATATGAGCGAGATATTTACTGAAAATACAATGCAGCTCGGCGAGTTGCTTCTTAGCAAAGGAATCGTTACTGCCGAGCAGATTGAGGATGTCCTTGAAGAGCAGAGCGGAAAGGGACATAAAAAGCTTTTTGGTGAGCTTCTTGTAGATAAAGGGTATTGTACCGATAACCAGATATCTTCCGCTCTCGCTGAAGCCTATGGTGTCCCCTATGCTCAGGTCGGGCCGAAGTTATGTGATGCAAAAGTTCTGGAAATCCTGCCGAGAGAGTTTCTCGAAAAACACCTCGTTCTGCCGCTCTTTAAGGTTTATGATGTGCTGACTGTTGCGGTAAGCGAGCCGACTAATGTCTTTTTAATAGATGAAATAGAACGTCTTAGCGGCTGTAAAGTCCAGATAGTCTGTGCAACTGTCAAAGATATTAAAAGCACTATACAGACCTATTTACCTGCGGCTAATGTTTTTGTCATCGATGATATCATCGACGATGAAGGTCTGGAAGATTTTACTCTGATAGAAAATATCACCGAAGATATATCTAATCTTGAAGAAATAGCAGGCCAGTCACCTGTCGTAAAACTTGTAAATTATCTGCTTTATAACGCCGTTCAGGAAAATGCGAGCGACATTCACATCGAGCCGGACGATAGAAAATTGCGGGTCAGATACAGGGTGGATGGTAATTTGTATGAAAAAATGTCCCCCCCTTATCAGATGCATTCAGCGCTCGTTTCGAGAATAAAAATTATGGCTGAACTGGATATAGCCCAGAGAAGATTGCCACAGGATGGAGGAATACACGTACTCATCGAGGGAAGGGCTGTTGACCTTAGAGTATCAATTATGCCGACTAATTTCGGGGAAAAGGTGGTTGTCAGAATTATCAATCCGCAAAATATCATATTTAATCTTGAGTCACTGGGTTTTGCCTATAAAAGTCTTGAGCTGTATAGACAAATAATGCGTTATCCAAATGGAATTATTTTAGTCACAGGCCCTACAGGCTCCGGAAAGAATACTACCCTTTACGCTACACTTTCGGAGTTGAATCAGGAAAATATCAACATATGCACCGTCGAGGACCCTATTGAATGTAATATTTCCGGCATCAACCAGTTTCAGGTGATTGAAAGCGTAGGTTTTAACTTCTCAACGGCGCTAAGGAGTTTATTAAGACAGGACCCTGACATAGTAATGGTAGGTGAGATTCGAGATGAACCTACTGCTTCTATCGCTATTCAGGCTGCCTTGACAGGACATCTTGTTTTTTCGACTTTGCATACAAACGATGCGCCGGCGGCTGTGACACGTCTGATAGATTTGGATGTCCCGCCTTTTCTTGTAAGTGCTTCGCTGATTGCTGTGATGGCACAGAGATTGGTACGAAAAATATGTCCGGTTTGCAAGTCGGAATATATACCCTCAGCGAGCATTAAAAATATAGTTGGGAAAATGGGTGGCAAAATAGAAAAGTATTATCGGGGTTTAGGCTGTAGGGAGTGTAGAAATACCGGTTGTTCAGGCCGAATAGCAATTCATGAGTTATTTTTATCCAGCGATAGAATTAGTGAATTGATTAATCAGGGAGCAAATCCAAAGAAGCTTAGAGAGCAGGCGCTGAAAGATGGTATGGTACCTCTTCAATTAGATGGAATTGAGAAAGTAAGAGCCGGAATTGTACCTGTCGAGGAAATTTTAAGAGTGGCTCAGCCGGAAGAAAGCCAAATTGATTAACAGATTTGAATTATCGAAGAAAACGGATAAATGCCTGTATTAAAACCAAAAAAAACCAGAAAGTACGATGCTTCAAGAGCAGCAGGGCAGCAAAAAAACTCTATTTATACAATGATAACCAGCAGTCCTTCTGTGGTAGAGCGATCCTCAAAGTCTAGAGTAAAGAGGTTAGACCTCATAATGTTTACGACACAGTTGTCGGTGATGCTTGACAGCGGCGTTATACTTTCCGATGCACTCGATGCCATTAATGAGCAAACTAATGAGACCGCGTTTAGGTCGATAATCAGGGCTGTTACCAAATCTGTTAAAAACGGCGATAGCTTTTCCGAGGCTTTGGCCGTGTATCCGAAAGTGTTTAGTTCGATGTTTATTAGTATGGTCAAAGCCTCTGAAGCTTCGGGTAAAATGCCTGAGATGCTGCGAGTCCTTGCAGGGTATCTTGAATTTGAATTCGAGATCCGAAAACGCCTCAAAGGAGCACTTACATATCCTTTTATGATGGCTCTCATTGCTGTGGTTGCAACCTCAATGTTGATTTTTTTCGTCCTGCCGAAGTTTATGAAGATTTACGAATCCAGAGGAGCGGCTTTACCCGGGCTTACTCGGCTGATGGTGGGTATCAGCAACCTGTTTCGAAATTTCAAGTTTCTAACCGTTATGTCTACAGTTGCAATTATTTCAGGTATTGCAGTTTATAAATGGTCTAAAACTATTAGTGGCCGTCGTACAATTGATTATATAAAAATCCATACACCAATCATGGGTGGAATGTTTGTCGATATGATTATAGCTCGAAGTATGAGAATTATGGCTACGATGATTTCTGCTGGGGTTAGTCTTTTAGAGACCGTGGAAGTTATACACGGTGCAACTAAAAATTATTATTTTCAGCAGCTTTGGAGCTGGGTCGATGAAAAAATAAGAAACGGCTATCAGTTGACTGAAGCTATGCAGATTTACCCCCAGAACGACTTAATCGAACCGTCTATTTTACAGATGCTAAAAGCCGGTGAAAAAAGCGGCAATATCGGAAAAGTAAGCAATAAAATTTCGCTCTTTTACGAAAAGAAACTGGAAAGTTCAATCGTCTCTGCAACAAAGGTCCTGGAGCCGCTTTTGTTAATAATTATAGGAGGCATTATCGGAATTATAGCAATAGCACTTCTCCTGCCGGTATTCAGAATATCTTCGGTTATTGCACATTAGCTTGCTTTTCGTAAATACCCCAGATTAAACAGGGAGCAGGCAATCAGGCCATTGTTAAAAGTTTCACCCTTTTAATGGCTGGAAAGTCCCGCTGACAAAAGATATTCATAAAAGCCATTTTTCGCAGAAAAAGACTTGCAAATGTAATCAAGGGAGGTTATAATATCGTTTTTAGTAATATATAATGTTTTTACAGGCATATGCCGATTTTTATGTAGTATGAAGCCGGCTATGGGAAAAGACGTTGAAAGGGTATAGTCAGAAGATGCTTACGACGGAAAAAAAGGGGAAAATAATCAAGGATTTTGAAATCCATAAGGGCGACACTGGTTCACCGATGGTGCAGATTGCCCTCCTGACGGAAAAGATTAATGAGCTTACAGAGCACCTGAAGATACACAAAAAAGACCACTCCTCTCGACGCGGACTGCTCAAAATGGTGTCAAACAGGTCGGCACTGCTTAAATATGTCAATAATAATGACCCGCAGAAATATCGTGAAATTATAAACCGGCTTGGTTTAAGAAAATAAGAAAGAATAAGAGTTCGTAGTTTGTAGTTGAAAACTCATAAGACGCGTTTTTTCAGCCTTGAGCTCTCAACTACCAACTACGGACTTGCAACTGTAAGGAAAATATATGTCGAATGTATGCAGAGTTCAACGGCAAATTGGGGGCGGAATTTTATCTATAGAAACAGGCAAAATTGCAAAACAGGCTGATGGTGCAGTTGTTGTCAGGTACGGTGACACTATTGTTCTTGTCGCTGCAGTAACAGCACCGCCTCGCTCGGAAGATATAGATTTTTTCCCGCTCAGCGTGGAGTATCGTGAGCAGCACAGTGCCGCAGGCAAATTCCCCGGCGGATTTATTAAGCGGGAGGGAAGGCCAAGCACAAAAGAAATCTTAACTGCCAGAAAGATAGACAGACCTATTCGCCCTTTGTTTCCCGAAGGTTATTGTCAGGAAGTGCAGATAATAGCAAATGTTTTAAGCTTTGACGGCGACAATGACCCCGATATCCTTGCTATGATTGGTGCCAGTGCGGCTCTGACTATCAGCAGGATTCCATTTTTGGGGCCTATTGGTGCCTGTAGATTAGGCAGAATAGATGGCCAATATGTTGTCAATCCCACACATAAACAGCTCGAACAAAGTGACTTGAATCTTCTGCTTGACGGCCGAAAAGAAGCGATAAATATGATTGAGGTCGGCGCAAAACAGGTTTCAGAACAGGTAATTGCTGATGCAGTTGCCCAGGCGCACAAAACCGTCGGCGAAGTGTGCGATATGATAGAGGAGCTTAGAGGAAAAGTGGGCGTTGAAAAAGAAATTATTCTTTTAGAAAAAAATGATGAGCTTTATTCGAAGATTCGCTCACAGATTGCTGACAAACTGCTTGAAATAAAGCAGATACAGAAAAAGAAGGAGCGGAATAATGCGGAAAAAGCCTTGTTTGAAGAGATTATGACCCAGTACTGTGAATCGGAAGAACCCGACGCCCAGATTTATAAAACCGGCCTTGTTAAAAGGACTTTGGCGAAAATTGAGGGTGAGGTAATCAAACAAATGCTCCTTGACGGCAAACGAATCGACGGCAGAGGTTTTGATGACATTCGTCCCATAAGTTGTGAAGTAGGTATCTTTCCGAGAACTCACGGCTCAGCGGTTTTCTCGCGTGGCGAGACCCAGGCCCTGGTCAGTGTAACCCTCGGAACCATCAGGGATGCCCAGATTATTGACGGCCTGCTGGAAGAATATTCTCAAAACTTTACGTTCCATTATAATTTTCCCCCCTATTCTGTAGGAGAGGTCAGGCCGGTTCGGGGTCCCGGCAGAAGAGAAATCGGACACGGCTCTCTTGCTGAGCGCGCTCTTGACGCTGTAAGGGCTGCCGACGAAGATTTTGCCTATACCGTCAGACTTGTTTCCGACATAACCGAATCCAACGGCTCCAGCTCGATGGCTTCCGTTTGTGCCGGTTCTCTGGCTCTTATGGATGCGGGCGTACCTGTAAAGAAAGCTGTTGCAGGTATTTCAATCGGTATGATAAGCGATGGAAAAGGCAAGTATAAGCTCCTGACGGATATTATGGGTGAGGAAGACCACTTTGGCGAGATGGATTTCAAAATCGCCGGCACCACAGACGGCATCACCGCTATCCAGCTTGATATCAAGGCTGAAGGATTGGCCCACAAGATTATGGTCGAGGCTCTCGAGCGCGCCAGGCAGGCCCGTCTGAAAATCCTGGATGTTATGGAACAGACCATTAAACAGCCGAGAACCGAGTTAAGCAAATATGCCCCGAAACTTATCAGTATTGAGATTGACCCCGAATTAATAGGCAAAGTAATCGGCCCGGGTGGCAAAATGATAAAGGGCCTTCAGGACCAGACCGGAACTACTATTGAAATCGAGGAAGATGGAACCATATACATAAGCTGCCTTGGCGGTGACGGCCACCTCGAAGCCAAAGAAATCATAGAATCGATGACTCAGCCGCCTGTGGTTGGTAAAATCTACAAAAACTCAAGGGTCGTTTCCGTAAAAGACTTCGGCATATTTGTCGAAATCGCTCCCGGAGTCGAAGGCCTCTGCCATATAAGCGAATTAGCCAACGAGTATGTCAAAAACATCGACCAGGTCTGCAAAGTCGGTGACCTCATACCTGTAAAGCTGATAGCGATTGACGAGCAGGGCAGATTAAAACTTTCTCGCAAGGCTGCTCTTGCAGAGCCGGACGAAAAAAAAGAGCCGAACGAAAAGAAAGCCCCTGCCCTAAAACAAACCCGTAAGTAAATTACTATTGAGACGAAATCTTTTTCGTTTAGCCCCCTGCAACGCAGGGGGTTGTATTTTCCGTTTAGCTGTCGCCGGCCTGTCCTGAGTGGATTTATCCTGAGCTTGCCGAAGGGAGTATTATCGAAGGACCGCAGGGGATTTTATCTTTATATTTAGCCCCCAGTTTTACTGGGGGTTTTGTTTTTATCCCCCCGCACCTGTCCTGCATGTCCTGAGCTTGCCTGTGGTGAGCAAGGTCGAACCGTCGAAGGTATCGAAGGGAACGGCGACTTTGATTAGCCCCGCCATCACTATGGCGGGGTTGCTTTTGTCTTTTTGTTTACCTTTCGAAGGGAACGGCGACGAAACTGTCATTCCCGCGAAGCTTGTCCCCGCGTAGGCGGGGAGCGGGAATCCAGTTATGTCATTCCCGCCCACCATAATTGCCTCGATTTATAACTGGTATTTCTCCCTTTTTTGTGATAGCATTTCTCACTCTATTTCTTTTGTAGAAGACGAAGGCTTAAAAAGTGGATAATAATCAAAAGCATAATCCTGGCCGCTCGCGTCCGCATAAAGAGGACCTGATTGCCCAGCTCGCCCACGAAATAAAAAATCCTCTCTCCACTATTAAAATCAACCTCAGTCTTATCGCAGAGGACCTCGAAAAACTCAAGGGTCTCGGGCAGGGCGGCTCCCGTACTTCGGGCCGGCTTGATGACCAGACCTTTTCAGCAGCGCTTAGAAAAATCTCCGTAATCAAAAAAGAGGCCGACCGCCTTGAGCAGATTCTCGACGGCTTCCTGCGCTACACCGACAAAATCGAGCTGCAGACAGCCGCTATCGATATCAATGAGCTAATCAGCGATCTTATCGATTTCTACGCACCGCAGGCGTACAGCCGTTCAATCGTCCTCAGGCAAAATTTGCATAACGCACCGCTTGTCTGCAAAGTCGATTCGAATATGTTAAAGCAGGCGCTCCTGAACCTTTTCATCAACGCCCAGCAGGCTATGGACAGCGGCGGCGAGCTTATGATAAGAACACAAAAAGCCCCGGAATATGCTATAATACAAATAAACGATACGGGCACAGGTATTCAGCCGGAAAAAATCGATAAGGTTTTCAACGGATACTCGTC
>Ga0307434_1001169_pt1 | contig 14713 bp, 13 predicted proteins | sample SalMarWE160220MG_FD_202156 | JGI IMG/M metagenome (GOLD analysis project Ga0307434, IMG submission 202156) | Salt marsh sediment microbial communities from the Plum Island Ecosystem LTER, Massachusetts, United States - WE1603-220 | ecosystem: Environmental > Aquatic > Marine > Intertidal zone >... | reverse complement strand
TGCCTCCATGTATGCGATACCAGATATCTGATCTGAAAAACGGCAGATCCTGTTAAAGGCCAGGGCAGCTCCCCAATCGTGACCGAAGAGGATTACATCATGGGTCGCTCCGACAGCCTCAAACCAGGCATCCAGATAGTGTATGTGATCTGTAAATCTGTATGAATTGTTTGGCATCCCAGCAGATCGACCCATTCCCACGAGATCGGGCGCAAGACACCGTCCTAGATCTTCAACGTGAGGGATGATATTCCGCCACAGATAAGATGACGTGGGATTACCGTGAAGGAATACGATCGGCGGGCCCTGACCGATTTCACGATAGGCCATTTGACTGTCCAACACGGGTACAAGTTTTATTTGCTGCTCAACCATTTTTCTCACCTGAATGATTATAATTAAAATAGCTAGTGGTCAGCTTCTGCTTTGCGCGAACAGAGGCTTTTGATCACGGACTTCGCCTGGGGCGATAGAGACCCGTCAACATATGAGATGACGACGGCAAAGGTCGAGGGCATCCAATTCCTTGAGATATCCCAGTTCTTCATCACTTTGCGCCGACGCCAGCAGCTCTCTTCTCAATCTCTGGATATCATAAGGATTTTCGACAGGGCTGGCACTTTTTAAACCAGAACCTGCCTGGTGCGCCCCGGCCTGTCTGGCGATGCATGAAACAGAAATTAATGCGACTGCGGCAAGAATAACAACAAAAATTATCACGCCCTGTAATCCGAATTTGTTATCAACTGCTTCAGGACTAATTGGTTTCGACTAATTTTTTTTTCAATGCATGACTTTTAGTGCAATACTTGGGAAACCAACCACGACACGAGTAAAGTTTTAATTGCATAAATATTTTTTACTTTCCTTGACCTCTCATCAGCATTGTATCACAAATCGTCTGACGAAAAATTGAGGGAATTTATCAAATCTTGATATCTTATTTTATATATTTTTACCATTTTACCAATATTTAAGTTGAATTTCGTCGCCTGATTGTCTAAGCCCTGATAAAATAAATTATCGATCGATCATTCCAAATTATAATTGAATGATTGTCCTTGGGAGGGAGCGCATTTCATGCGATTCGCTGATTTCGAATTGCAGATTGAGAAAATCGTCGAAAAGTTTGCCACTAGCCTTAATGTGTTATCCGCGATTTGGCTGGCCTCCATTGCCCTGCTCATTCTTTCGGATGTGATCGGCCGCGAATTGTTTGATTCGCCTATATACGGAACAAATGAAATTGTTTCGAACTCTGTACTTTCAATCCTGTTCCTCCAGTTGCCCCTCTCGATACTCAACAGAAGCTCACTTCGGACGACAATTATTTACGGGACTTTGGGACAACGCGGCAAATCCATAATAAATGCGATTTCTTATCTCGCCGCTATGCTCCTTTTTCTCGCCATTGGCATCGGAAGCTGGCCTAACATGATGGAAGCCTGGGATATTCTGGAACAGGAAGGGTCAGGTATTGTTAGGATCCCCGTTTATCCAATCCGAACACTCGTTGTATTTGTCAGCTTCGTCGGTGTCTTCGTTTGCTTACTGCTCATTTACCATGCATTGGTCAAACCGGAAGACTTCGAAGATGACTGATTGTCCATACAAAAAGATGGAGAAGATGGACAGGAGTGGCGAACGGGGTGATCCAGCATACTCACTTAAAAAATATTGGAATGTGGCAGGTGAGTGCGTCTGTTCCCGAAGCAGTGCGGCAAGGTAACTAGATGGACGAAAATACTGTTCTTATACTGATGTTTGGCCTGATGTTCACCGGCATTCTGATTGGTATTCATATTGGATTCGCATTTGGCCTTACCGCGTTTATCGGTAATGTTTTGCTTTATGGCGGCTCAGATGGAGACTGGAAAAGTGGGCTGGATATTGCCTTGAGTGGTGTTGGCAGCGTCGCCTATGAGTATCTGCGAAGTGAAGTGTTCGCGGCAATTCCCCTGTTTATGTTGCTTGGTGACTTTGTTAACAAGTCCGGATCTGCCCGGGATTTATATAATCTCATAAATCGGGGGTTTCGAATTGTTCCCGGCAGGCTCGCTGTTGCGACCGTCGGGGGCAACGCAGTTTTCGCAGCTGTTACCGGTGTCAGTATCGCGGCAGCGGCAGCTTTTAGCCGTATTGCTTACCCGCAAATGCGACTCCACGGATACGACCGCACGTTTGCGCTCGGCTCCGTCGCTGGAAGTGCCTGTCTGGGTATGATCATACCCCCGAGCGTTTTGCTTATTGTCTGGGGAATTATTGCTGAAAAATCAATCGCACAACTGTTTATTGCCGGCGCCATACCCGGTTTGATTCTTGCCGCTTTCTTCATGGTTTATATCGCCCTTTCTGCGACGATAAACCCGGAATTAGCGCCGAAATATCATGATGAAAGCGATGAGATGCAGATGACAACATCCGAAATCGCCAGCGGCTTTGGTATCGGATGCATTATTCTGCTGGTTCTGGGCGGTATCTGGGGCGGGCTTTTCACACCGACGGAGGCAGGGGGTGTCGGCTCCGCAGCAGCAGTTATTCTCGGCATCCTCAAAGGCATGACAGTACGCGATCTCGGTCGCGCAGTTGTTGATTCCGGCAAGGCTGCGGCTCCGGTGATGTTCCTGCTGTTGACCGCTAACATGTATGCGAAGTTCATGGAAGCCGCCGGCATGTCAGAACTTATCCGGCACACATTTGAAACGTACAGTCTTGGAAACACCGAAATCGTTCTTGTAATCATTGCTATCTGGTTGCTGCTTGGCATGATCCTGGATTCAATTTCGATCATTCTGATTACCGTACCCATATTCGTACCATTGACAGAGCCCTTCTTTGACCCTATCGCTTTTGCGATATTCGGAATATTAGCAATTGAAGCCGGTCTGTTGACGCCGCCATTTGGTCTGCTGGTCTATACGGTCAAGGGCACTGTCGAGGACAAAACTGTTCGGTTGGCTGAGATTTTCCGAGGCTCAGTCCCCTACTGGATGCTTATGCTGGTCGTCATGTTGATGATCTGGGCGTGGCCGATCCTTGCCACATGGTTACCAGCGCAAATGATATAGGATGCGCCTCGTGTCGACAAAGAGAATGATGAGCAATTACACTGGACACCAAAGTCTGGCACTATTTATGCCGCCCCAAAAAATGGTTCAAATGTCAAATCATGATGCCCATTTATAGACTTGAGTAACTTAAAACGTATGTAAACAGAGAAGGAGTTATGTTGAAGTGAGTAAATATTCCAACCTCGCGAGCCTGCTCGCGACAGTAATTGCAATAACCATTTTGCAATTTGGCCCCGCCAGTGCCCTTTCCATGAAGGGCGACGAGATCACTCTCCGCATTGGCTCGGGACATCCGCCTTTCATCAACTATGTAAAGTATATGTCAGAATTCTTTGCGCCAAAGGTCAAGGAGCGGGTTGAGAAAGAAACCAAGTATAAAATTAATTTCAAGGAGCACTATTCCGGCACCGTCGTAAATGTGTTCGACACGCTTGAAGGCGTGCAGGACGGTCGTCTGGATATCGGCGGATGGTGTGTCTGTTTTGATGACGACAAGGCCATGGCCATGAATATTACCTATATGGTGCCGTTCGCCGAGCCTGATGGCATGAAGCAGATCAAAACAATGGCCCGGCTTATGAAAGAGTTCCCTGAGCTGTATCAAGATTATGAAAAGCGCTACAAGCAAAAGCTGCTGGCACAGGGAGGATTCGGGAACTACGGCCTTTTGACCGCCTTCGACTGGACGACGTTTGATGATCTGAAAGGTCATAAAATTTTAGCTGCAGGCCCCAACCTGCCATGGGTCAAGGGTGGTATACCGGTGAGGACAACCATTCCTAAAGCGGCCCAGCAGTTGCAGACAGGAGTGGGCGAGGGCATCGTACTGTTCCCGGACACCGACTATAAACTCAAGCTCCATGAAGCGACCAAGGGTGGTGTCTACACAGTAACCGACTTCGGAAATGTGATTCAGAACTCACTGACAATGAATCTCAGAACCCGAAGTAAACTTCCGCCGGAAGTAGTGAAGATCATCGATGAAGTCGCCCTTGAATGGGCCGTCGAGTCAACAAGACAATCGGTTGAGGACCATCAGTGGGGTCTGGACAAGCTCAAAGAAGCTGGTGTCAAGATTAAGACGATTGACCCGGCCGCGAAAAAAGCCTGGGCTGAACAGCTTAAAAACTGGCCGAATGAACGCGCTCAGGCTGTCAAAGCCAAAAAAGGCATCGACATGCCGAAAATCATGCGTGCCTACATCAAGTATATGGAAGAAGCCGGTCACAAACTTCCAGTCGATTATCCGATTAACAATTAACTACAATTCGGTTTGATTGAATTGAGTTAGGGCGGTCTGCTTACGGACCGCCCTATTATTTCAATGTTTCTCATGTAATACAGGATGAACTGAACAGGTGTGCCGAATAATCAAAGCGCTCGCAATGTACAGTTCGTGACTTAAATAATTCCAATAAAGCATTTGTCGCAAGCCGACTCCAGGGTTACCAATCCAACAACAACATTTGGAGGGATGATATGGTTGATCGATACGGCCCGCGAGGTGTTTTCGCCATTATGATCCCGTTGCAGAATGCCAATATGCAGCCGGAATACCAGATGATGAAGCCGGAGGGGATCAGCAATCAGATTTACCGTTTTGACCTGTCCCGTCATGACCAGGCGGACCAGGCCATGATCCGCGCAATACCAGGAGCCCTGGGTTGCTGGCCAGACATGATAATTTGCGGCAATTCCATAGAAATGCGGCTCTGGTCACGTGAACGGCACAAAAATTATGTAGCACGTCTAAAGGAACAAGCCGGCAGTGTACCGGTAATAACAGCGACCGAGGCGACAGCTGTCGCCCTCAAATCTATTGGAGCCAAACGTATCGGAGTGCTCTCGCCGATGTCGGAGGAATACTCCAGCAGCGTACAGAATTTCTATGGATCACTTGGCTTTGAAGTTCCTTACGCAACATGTCTGAAAGTTTCAAAACCTGAATTCATTATAGATGCGGGAGCCAATGAAGCGCGAGCCGCATTTCAGGAGATTGCGCACGATGACATAGATACCTTTCTTCATGTAGGCGGTGCTTTGGGAATTGTTGACGTCATTGAAGAATTAGAGAAGAGTCTGGGCCGCCCGATCGTCTCGGTCAATGTGGCAGCCTACTGGTACGCCCTGCGGCGGCACGGTATCTCCGACCCCCTGACGGGTTTCGGGAAGCTCGCGGAGCTGACGGAGATTTCCGAAACTGTTTCCGGTATCTGAACCCATCATTTCGTCGGTATCGACTCAGTTTGGTTCCAAGAGGACTTCGATAGATTTGAGATTTCCAAAATTCTCAATTTTTAACATCATAAACCTCTGAAAAGTGAACATTTTTTCTTGATATTGACGAGGCATTTGCTAAATGCTGGAAGTTGGCCTAAGTCAGTCCGGTTAACGCACTAAAATCTTTTTCGCGATTCAAAGCAGAAAGAATAAAAAAACAAAGATTTCACCATGACAGAACCTCTGGCTGAGCTAACTATCGACGTTAATCCGTCATCGAAATACGCTCTGTTTCTGGATTTCGACGGTACGCTGGTTGAAATTGCCCGGCGACCTGAGGAGGTACAGCTCGATTCATTTACCCGACGAGCGTTAATAAAGCTCGATGACTATTTTTCCGGGGCACTGGCAATCGTAACGGGTCGCGAGATCGGAGATTTAGATCAATTTCTCCATCCACTCACGCTCCCTGTTGCCGGTGTTCACGGTTTAACCCGCCGCAGCGCAGATGGTCGCATTCATTGTCGCAATCAACGGCATGATAACTCTTTCGTTGTTCACGTCCTGGCCTTCCTTCAACCCTTCGTCGATTTGAATGCTGGTCTGCAACTGGAAACAAAATCTCACGCTGTTGCACTCCATTACCGGAGAAATCCTGAATTGGAAGAAGCCTGCATCCAGGCTATGAGGGACGCCACTCGGGACTTAAGCGGCTATCATGTTGTTCGTGGAAAAATGGTCATCGAAGCTAAAATCGAGGGTGGAAACAAAGGGGCTGCTGTGGCGGATTTTCTCTCCGAAACGCCATTTGCGGGACGCAAACCGATATTTGCGGGCGATGATTTAACTGATGAAGATGCTTTTCAGGAAGTGAACCGGCGGCACGGAATATCGATAAAAGTCGGATTAGAGGGGACTTGTGCCGGATATCGAGCGGATACTACAATAGAGTTTTTGGCATGGTTGCAAAATTTGGCGGAATCCATCCAAGGGGGTAGGAAATTTGAGTAACCTCAATCTAGGGATAATCGGAAACTGCAGCTTCGGAGCCCTGATAGATGAAAATGCCCGGATCGTGTGGTGTTGTCTGCCGCGTTTTGATGGTGACCCAATATTTCACTCTTTGCTAGGGGCACCAGAATCTGCACCTGACGACGGAAGTTTTGAAATTAAGCTGCAGGGCTTTACGCACTCCACTCAGCATTACAAACTCAACACAGCAATTCTAAAAACCCAGTTGCACAGTAATGAAGGCTCGTTGGAAATAACCGATTTTGCACCCAGATTTTACTGGAGGGATCGCCTGTTTCGCCCTTTAACCCTTATCCGCAGGGTTATGCCCCTGTCCGGCCGGCCGCGAATTAAGGTGCACCTCCGTCCTCGCTACAACTATGGAAATACTAGGCCATCAATTACCCACGGTTCCAATCACATACGTTATGTCGGGCCCGACATGACGGTGCGACTAACCACCGATGCACCGATCGACTATGTTCGCGATGAAACCATATTTAACCTGGATGAACCCGTCAACTTTGTACTGGGCCCTGACGAGACGCTGTCCGAAGGCGTCACAAATATTGCCCGGCTGTTTGAAGAGCGAACGGATAATTATTGGCGCAATTGGACGCGCAGGCTGGAACTTCCACTCGAATGGCAAGATGCTGTAATACGCGCGGCTATCACATTAAAGCTTTGCACCTACGAACAAACCGGAGCCATTGTTGCAGCTTTGACAACAAGCATTCCCGAAGCGCCTGACAGTGAACGGAACTGGGACTATCGATTTTGCTGGGTCCGGGATGCCTTTTTCGTCGTAAGAGCACTGAACAGTCTGGCTGCGGTCAAAACCATGGAAAACTATTTCCGCTGGCTTATGAACATCGTTCAGAATCCCGAAAGTGAAAACCACCTTCAACCCGTTCATGGCATCGGCCTGGAGAAAGAACTCCCTGAAGAACTTGTTAAATCCCTGCCAGGCTACCGGGGGATGGGGCCCGTTCGCATAGGCAACCAGGCGCACGAACATTTTCAGAACGATACCTATGGCAATATTATTCTCGGAGCCACCCAGGCATTTTTTGACAGAAGGCTGTTCCGGCCTGCCGGCAAGGACGATTTTCAACGGTTGGAAAACGCCGGTGAACATGCATTTAAGCTTTATAATCAGACGGATGCCGGCATCTGGGAGCTAAGATACAGGGCTCGTGTACACACATCCTCCAGTTTAATGTGCTGGGCCGCCTGCGACAGGCTGTCAAATATCGCAAGACATTTGGGAGAATCTGAACGGGCGAATTTATGGAATCAGCGTGCATGTGTTATAAAGGAAACCATACTTAGGGAGGCCTGGTCGGACGAACGGCAAAGCTTCGTTGAGAGTTTCGGCGGGAAGCATCTGGACGCCAGTGTTTTGCTTATGGCAGAAATCGGCTTTATCGACCCAATGGATAAACGGTTTGTGTCTACCGTTGAAAAATTGGAAAAGGTTCTTGCAAGAGGGCCGTTTATGATGCGCTACGAGGAAGCAGATGATTTTGGTCTGCCCAAAACCGCTTTTAACATCTGCGCATTTTGGCGACTTGACGCTCTGAACAGGATCGGACGTGGAGAGGAAGCTCGAGAGATCTTTGAAGCCCTTCTTAATAGCCGGAATCATCTCGGGCTTTTATCTGAAGATACCGACCCGGAATCCAATGAGCTTTGGGGAAACTTCCCCCAGACCTATTCGATGGTTGGAATCATTAATGGAGCTATGAGATTGTCACGCTCCTGGGAAACAGTAGTATGAGTAGATTGGTTGTCGTTTCTAACAGAGTAGCAGATCTTAAAAAATCATCTCAATCAGGTGGTCTTGCAGTTGCTGTTGGCGATGCACTGAAAGCCAAAGGCGGACTGTGGTTCGGCTGGGATGGTAATGTAATCGGCAATGATTGTACGCCCCAGATCTATACCGAAGAGATTGACTCCGTTACTTTGGTAAAGACACCTCTTAAGGAGGATGACTACAATCAATATTATCTCGGCTTTTCCAACAATGAACTTTGGCCGGTTTTTCACTACCGGCTGGATCTCGCTGACTTTGAAACCGGGTTTGTCAACGGCTATCGCCGTGTTAACCAGCATTTCGCCGAATCTTTGGCTCCTTTGTTAAGAAGCGATGACTTTATCTGGGTCCATGATTATCACCTGATCCCTTTGGCGGCCGAACTTCGTAATCGGCATGTCGGTCAAACCATGGGTTTCTTTCTTCATATTCCCTTTCCTCCACCGGAAATTCTGTCTGCGACACCAGAGCACGAATGGCTGGTTCGCTCTCTGGCATCCTACGATGTCATCGGGTTCCAAACCTCCACCGACCTTACGAACTTCCACCGCTATCTGGTGGAAGAGGAAAAAGGCGAGATTTTCACTGATGGACTTGTTCGCGCCTATGGGCGGACCATTCGGGTCGGAGTCTTTCCAATCGGAATTGATGTCGAAGCCTTTGCGGAAATGGCCCGTACGGAAGAAGCCGAGAAGCAGATAGAACTGCTCAGAAGACGCACAATTGCCCGCGCCCATATAATTGGCGTTGACAGGTTGGACTATACAAAGGGACTTCCCGAGAGAGTTAAGGCATTCGGACGTTTGCTGGAGTATTATCCGGAGAACATAAAGGCTGTAACCCTCATGCAGGTCGCGCAGCCAACTCGTGAAGACCTGGAAGCCTATACAAACATCCGAAAGGAACTGGAGGGTCTCTCCGGGGCCATTAACGGAAATTTCGGAGACTTCGATTGGACGCCGGTCCGCTATATTCACCGGTCAGTTCCGAGGAATGTATTGGCAGCAATATTCCGGGCCAGTCTTGTTGGACTGGTCACCCCACTTCGGGATGGAATGAATTTGGTAGCCAAGGAGTATATTGCCGCTCAAGACCACGAGAATCCAGGGGTTTTAATTCTTTCAAAATTCGCCGGAGCTGCAGAGGCCCTTCAGGAGGCCCTGATTGTTAATCCCTATGACATCGATGAAGTGACGGAAGCCTTACAGCGTGCCATTAACATGAGCCTGGAAGAACGCCGGGAAAGACATAGCGAGCTTTTTCGGCGCGTAAAAATCCATGATGCCAAATCCTGGCATGATTCATTTATCGCAGCCATGGAGCGATCCCGTTATGGAGCCGTTGCATGACAAGCTGGCGGCTTGTGGCAGACATCGGAGGAACAAATATCCGCATTGCCCAATCATCACGAGAGGGACAATTTGAGGAACGCAAATCATATCTTATAAAAGACCACAAGAATTTTCAATCCGCTTATCAGGCATACCAGTCTGAAGCAGTAATTCATGCGCCGTTTGTGAGGGCAGTTCTGGGCGTAGCAGGACCTGTCAGCAACGGTACCGTAGCCTTAACCAACAATAGCTGGACTCTCAATGAGGAAGAAATTTCCGAAATTCTGGGAAAGGCACCTGTCCGGATTATTAACGATCTGGAAGCCGTAGCCCATGCGCTCCCATACATCTCTGACGAGGTACTTGTTGCGATCGGCAACGTAGCCCCGTCTTCCAACAATTCACATCGCAAACTTGCCGTTAACATTGGAACAGGATTTGGAGCTGCCGCGCTGATACCTGCGGGGACCTCATGGGTCAGCTGCTCGACGGAAGCCGGCCATATGTCACTTTGCGCTGAAAGCCACGACGAGTTGACACTGCTTGAAGGACTTGATCCGCCAGCCAAATCTGTTGAAAACATACTTTCGGGTCAGGGCTTGGTAAAACTTCATAATTCGCTGGTTCCGAATTATGAAGGACTTTACGGAGTGACAACTTCATCAGAGGTAATAGATGCCATTGGCCGGAATAAAGCAGCGGAAGTGGCAATGACATATTTTACACGTTTTCTGGGGCGAGTCGTCGGCGATCTGACACTGGCTCTTGGATGTTGGGGAGGCGTCTATATGGTAGGAGGTGTGATTGAGGGCTGGTCAAGAAACATTGACGCCAATCTTTTTCGCTCACAGTTTGAAAATAAAGGTCTCATGAAACATCTGCAAGAAAATGTGTTCACAGGTGTCGTCACCCAACCGGATATATCCCTCGCCGGTTTGACCTATGCCTGATGACAATTAATCCACCGAACCATTTTGATGAATGGAAAGTGCGCTGGCTATGAACTGGTGAACCGGGGTATCAACATTGTACCTCTTCCCCAAGCGCGCCACCGCTCCGGACAGGCCCGCAAGCTCCAGCGGCCTGCCCGCCGCCAAATCATGGTACATTGATGATGTCATCAAGGATGGAAATTTATCAAAGTTACCTCGAACCTTATCGAAGTCCGAGGGAATTAGCCCTGTTCCCATCGCCATGCTCAGCTCAATCACCTCCTCGACGGCTCGATTAAACAGCTCACTTGTTTCCTTGTTGTTACGAATCTTAGCCGCCGGTGCTCTTGTCAAAGTTGTTAAACCGGAAAATGGAGCAAGGAGTGCAAACTTAAGCCAGATTGCCCGTTTTGCATCTTCTGAAAGTTCTGCATGAATATCAGCATCATTGCACAGCTTTAGAAACTCCCGAGTTCGTCGACTGAGATCACCTGACAATTCTCCGAAAACCAGTTTGGCTGCTTTTCCCGTATGCTTAATTACTCCGGGTTCTAGAATTTCTGATGCAATATAAGCGGCGCCCGCAACAACATTGTCCATTCCAACGATTTCACCGATCACATCAGCGCTTTCAACGCCGTTCTGGAATGTAAAAACCGATCCGCCCTCATCGAGCAATGGTTTGCAGGCTGTTGCAGCTGGAACGGTGTCCCTCAGCTTGACTGAAAACAACACAATTTCTACGGGTCCAATTTCTTCAGCGTGTTCGGCTGTTTTTACTGGCGATATATGAATATCACCCGCCTCGCTCAGGACTTTCAGGCCATGGGATTGCATTGCCCTTAAATGACTGCCACGGGCTAGAAATGTGACATCGTTCCCTGCATTTGCCAGAGCTGCACCAAAATATCCACCTACCCCCCCGGCTCCAACGACTGCAATTTTGCCCACATTGAACTCCAGACTGCTATCTCTGAATTGATACAGGTTCACTATACCATCATAGAAGCAGGCACCAAGTCCTATCTTTACGGATCTCTCAGATTGAGCTTCCAAATTATTTCTGCAACTATATCTGCAACCAAAAGAATGTCGAATGCTTAACGGGCAGTTGGACTAGGTGCGCGGACCATAATTGGCTCTGCACCCATGAAGCCGGACACGCAGCCCCGTTCCACTTTGCTGGTTCCAAATTCTCATGTGTCGGGGTTTATAAAGAGTCCGGTCAGTCCGACTAAGAGGAATGGGTTTTCTGCGAACGGACTTCGCATTAAGCATTTGCGCAAGTTCAGTCACAGCTGACCTCATTCCTCTCGTTAAATACAAGTTTTAGATTTTGATAAACCAGATTTAAGTTGTGGTTTGAGATTTCCATGTGATTCAGATCACATAAATCCAGTTTCCTGCCAATCCAAATAATTTCACTGGACACCAGATTTTGTGGCTCCGGAGATCGATCATCTAAGTTTCAGACATAGGAGGTATGTGTTACAACTTAACCCGCCTGCCAACTCTCCAGCATTCGCAATTGCATCATTTCGTCAGGCAAAGCTCCGGAACCCGCCTTAACATTATCGATAATCGATTGAAGACGGCCTGTGCCTGGTATTACGCATGTCACGGCCGGATGTCCTATTATGAACTTCAGGAAAAACTGTGCCCAACTTCCGCAGTCCAGCTGCTTCGCAATTTCCGGGACACTTCGATTGCGCACAGACCGAAACAGGTGTCCCTGTCCAAAGGGTTTATTTACAAGTACGGCAATGCCTTTATCGGCAGCCAACGGTAGCAAACGGTTTTCAGCTTCTCTTTCCTGGATTGAATAACAGCACTGAACAAAATCGATTGGTTCCCTTTCCATGATGCGACACAGTAGGTCAAGTCCTGCATTGGTATAATGTGTAATTCCGATATACCGAACCCGGCCGGAATCTTTCCAATCCCGCAAAGTTTTCAAGTGGGTACTCCAGTCGAGGAGGTTATGGATCTGCATAAGATCAATCATATCGACGTTCAGGAGCCGGAAACTTGTCTCCATCTGTTGAACTCCTGAACGGCGCCCCTCGGTCCAAACCTTTGTGGCAATAAACGGTGGTTCAAACCCGTCAATGTCAGCGAGCGCCCGCCCGACAACCGCCTCCGCCCGGCCATACATGGGAGACGTGTCAATGACGCTGCCTCCACTTTCAAATAAGTTGCGCAAAATGCTGGTTCGCTCGGTCAGTGCTTTGCCGTGCGGTGAAACATCAAAACCGAGCCATGTTCCCAAACCAACAACAGGCAACAGTTCGCCAGACGACGGAATAGGACGAGTGCGCATATCTGCAAATTACCTCTAACTGAGCTGACTATTTAATTTATCTTTAAAATCGCATTTTCTACTGAAACCGGACTTCTGATCATGGGTCCAGAATTCATAAGCCTCCCAAATATTAACTACCTTCGTAGCGAGCCATGCTTTTCTGCATGCCAGTAATGCGATCTTGTCCGTTGTCAAATTTCCATTTGATTTCCATAACAATAACAAATCCTGACTGAGGAAGGAGAATAAAATGGGTCAAGCCCTGGCAAAAATGTCTAGCTGGATGGAAGATCATGGAGTTCTCGCACAGATTAAAAGTTCATACCGTATAAACAATCTTGAAGCTGATCTCGAAAATCTCCGTCGTGAGAATTCGAAACTTCGAAGCGAGAACGAACAATTGCAACAAGCTTTGAAATCCGAATGATAATTTGACATCAATACATGTTATCCATTGATATCAGGCCGGCGCTGATTTGCCGGCCTTATATTTTGACCTCCCGGAAAATCCTTGATGCTCTCCGGGGCTTTGTCTGCGTGTAATTTGACCATCAAAGCCAGCCTCAATTTCCTAGTCAAAATTCAGAATTAATAGCAATCTGATAAAGGCCCTCTACAACCAAAGCCATTTTCCCGTAGTCAAGACTGTCGGCGGTATCGGTTGGTCGATGGTAATTGGGATTTCTGTAAAAGGCCGTATCCGTCACCATCAAAGCCGGGTAACCGAACTGCCAGAAATTACGATGATCAGACAAATCGATGCCGGGAATGAACTTTGGTGAATTGATGGAATAAACAGGTAATTCGGTTGAGGTCGAGATTAAATTCCTTACCCTGCGTACCAGTTTCCTCTCCCAAGCCAAACCGACAACTCCGAGAAAATCGCCCCGGCTGGGAAAAAACAACTTCAGCAATGAGTTCGGGTATTTTTGCGATCCGGGAGTGTCAGAGAAATATCCGATCATTTCAACACTGATCATCAATTTTACCTTTACACCGTTTTTCGACAACTGCCGGGCATGGTTATAACTTCCCATATCAGATGTATGAAAGTGTGGCTGCTCTTCCAATGTGTATGCGACCAGATCAAGTCGATGGGAAAAATTTGGTTTTCTAGTCTGGATCAGCCCGGCTAGCTCAATTAATGCTGCAACGCCGCTGGCATTGTCATCAGCGCCGGGATTATTGTCGAAATGAACATCATAATGGGCCCCTAAAATGACTCGCGGTTTATTGCGCGGGCCAAACGAACAGATCAGGTTTTTATATTCCCGCCCTCTTAGCTCAAACACCTGTTCGTGAACGCTGCATCCCGCCCTTGACCACGATCCAGCCACGTAATCAGCTGCCATATTCAGCGACTGTGGATGAATACTACTGCGGGAAGGTGTTATTGAGGTGAGGTCAACAACAGTTTTTTTCATTCGGCCGATATCCACCTGTTCCCAACCACTCGAAGCGGGGTCAATGGATTGCGAATGGCCCGCCATCAGCAATGGCAAATTGGGATTTCGTAGAAACCAGAATGCAATCAGGTACAACAGCAAAAGACCAAACAGCACCAAGACCAAACCACGCATGCGCGTTAATATCCCCCTTTGCTAACTAAATCTGATGCCGAGCAAAAATCAAAAATGATCCTCAACAAATCACGATCAACTGACAACCGGACAGGATTATAAATTTCGAACCAGGTCGAGAACCTGCATACCAACACATGGCATCGGCAAAATAAAGTTGAATGGGATCCGGAATTGTAAATTTACCGTCACATCTGGCTGCTTCCAAAAATCGGCCAAACCCAATCTTCATTGACAACTTTAATAACTCTCTTTATTAGGCTGTTCCAACTCATAAATAATAAATTTTACTGCAGGGTTTTCATCAATCTAAATCTTCACCACAGCTTTCGACAGTCTGATTTCAATTAAGCTCGATACAGTTTTGGACTTATCGGGCTTTAATTTGACAGGATCTTCTCATGAAAATTTTATCAGTTACCATTGCAATGGTGGCCGCGTTTCTGCTGT
>Ga0307434_1001168_pt1 | contig 14715 bp, 13 predicted proteins | sample SalMarWE160220MG_FD_202156 | JGI IMG/M metagenome (GOLD analysis project Ga0307434, IMG submission 202156) | Salt marsh sediment microbial communities from the Plum Island Ecosystem LTER, Massachusetts, United States - WE1603-220 | ecosystem: Environmental > Aquatic > Marine > Intertidal zone >... | reverse complement strand
CCTATGCCTGTTTTGCCTCCTTTGGTATTGTAAACAGGAATGTGCTGCCTTTGCCGGGTGTGCTTTCAACCCAGATTTTTCCTCCGTGCTGCTCGACAATCTTTTTGCAGATGGCTAAGCCAGCTCCCGTTCCCTCATACTTCTTCTCTGTGGGCGCTCTCTCGAAAAGATTGAAGATACGATCCAGATACTTCTCTTCGATGCCTATTCCATTATCCCGAACCTTGAACAGATGATCGTTTTCTCGTTCTTCATACAAAACTTCAATTTTCGGGGTTTTGGATTCGTTAAACTTTAATGCGTTGCTGATTAGATTCATAAACAGTTGCCTTTTCCAAACTCTGTGAACGGAGAGATTTGGAAGCTTGTCAACAACAACCTCCGCGTTGCGTTCCTTGATTGTTGCTTCAAGGTCAGCTAGGATTTCTTTTAGGAGCTTGTTTAGGTCCACTTTCTCAATTTCGGTGAACTGTCGTCCAACACGCGAAAGAACGAGCAGGTCTTCAATCATGGCGTCCATATGGGAAGACGCTTTAACCATCCTGTTTAGGTAGTCTTGACCTGTCTCGTCTAGTTTGTTTTTATAATCTTCTAGTAGGAACGAGCCGAAGGATTTTATGGTTCGGAGAGGCGCCTTCAGGTCATGAGACACCGCATACGTGTAATTCTCCAGCTCCTCATTCGACTGTTTCAATAGACGGTTAGCCTCTTTTATTGCCTCTTGAGCCTTCTTTCTTTCCGTAATGTCGCGTGCAATGCTCAAAATTGCTTGTTTTCCCTTATAGGTTGCAAGACTGGAGCTGATCTCAACCGGAATTGCTTTCCCATCTTTAGTGAAATGTAATGTTTCAAAAACCTGTATTCCCTCGTCAGGCAGTTTTTTAATAAGATCTTTGATGTCTTCTTCGCTCAGATGGACATCGATATCGCAAGTTTCCATAGTAAGCAGTTCTTCTTTAGAGTACCCAAGAACATTGACGGCAGCATCATTTACTTCAATAAATTTGCCATCAAAACCAATAACCCAGACAGTGTCATTCATTGCGTTAATTAGCGCGCTATAACTCTTCTCGCTCTCGCGAAGCGCATTTTCCATTCTTTTGTGGTCGGTGATGTCTAAGACTATTCCTCTTAATCCCACAACTTTATCTCCGCGAGTAATAGGACTGGCGTGAATCAAAATCGGAAAAGTGCTGCCGTCTTTCCTCAATGCAGTATATTCAACAGGACCTACCGTTTTTCCATCCAATATATTACCCATATTCTTCTTGGCTCTATTCTGATCCTCGGGAGCTAACATCTGAAATACATTCAAACCTTTATCAAAATCCTGCTGAGAATAACCAAAACGATCAAACGCAGCATTATTCACCAACGTAAGCATACCACTCGCATCCGCCTCAAAAACAACCGAGGGAAGCAATTCGGTCAGCTCTCTGAATTGCCTCTCACTCTCCCGAAGCGCTTCTTCAGCTTTCTTCTGTTCAGTAACGTCTCTGACAAATGCCATCAAATATTGTTGGTTTCCGATATTCAGGAACTTAGAACGGACGTCACAATAGATATGTGTCTTATCCTTTCTTATGACGGGTATGTATCTAGTGAGATCTCTCTTTCCTCCCGTATGGTTCTGGAACTGCTGTATTACCGAAGATATCTCATCTTTGGGAACAAAGTCAATAACAGTTGCGTTTTGCAGCTCGTCAGGAGCATAACCCGTTATTCCGGTCATTTTAGGGTTGGTGAAAATAACTTTCATTGTTTTAGGATCCAAAGCAGCGATACCGTCTGTTGCGCCTTCAAAGATCGTTCTAAATTTTTCCTCACTTTCCTTTAGTGCATTTTCCGTTTTTTTGCGCTCAGTAATGTCTTCGCCGGAACTGAGGGTGCCCTTGATATTTCCTTGTTCATCTCTAAGCAGAATATTGTGCCATGCAATAAGCCGCTCTTTTCCATCTTTAGTCAAAACAGTATTCTCATAATACTCTACAGGCTCGATTTGCTCAGACAAAAGCTTTTTGAAATAGGCTTTTGTTTTCTTTTCAAGTTTCTTAGGAAGAAAATTGTTGAACCAATTCTTTCCCACAATTTCTTTCTTTTTGTATCCTAATACGTCACAACCTGTCTTGTTTATTTGGGCAACATTCCCTTTAGCATCAATAGCGACCAGGATAACTTTTGCAAGATCAAAATAGGTCTCAAACTTTTCTCTTGCTTTTCTCAAAATCTCTTCTTGCTTTTTGCGTTCAGTGAGGTCTCGTGCGACACTCAGAATTGCTTGTTTTCCATGATAGGTCACACGAGTGGAGATGATCTCAACTGGAAACGTCTTTCCGTCTTTGGTTGTGTGCGCTGTCTCAAAAACTTGTGCTTCATCGGATTCCATTCCTTTAACCAGACCCATTATTTGTTCTGGGGTTAGGCTGCTATCGATGTCGGTTGGTCCCATAGAAAGCAGTTCCTCCCTAGAATAACCCATGATCTTAACCGCAGTGTCATTAACATCAACAAATTTGCCGTCAAAATCGATGAGCCAAGCAGTGTCATTCATTGCATTAATTATCGCTCTGTACTTCACCTCACTCTCCTTGAGTGCCTCCTCAGCCCTCTTTCTTTCTGTGATGTCCCTGCTTATGGCCACAAATCCTATTGGTTTACCATCCACATCTTTCATGATGGCTGTACTCATTTCCACAGGAATTTTGCCACCATCCTTGGTGGTAACAGTGTGTTCTCGATTTGGAAGGTAATCCTTTTCCAGCAACTCTTTCATGTCTGCTAACGCTATTTCTCGTTCTTCGGGAACGATAAGATCGAAGGCGCTGGTTCCAATCAAGTCGCTTTTGTTTTTAGTGCCATACATTTTCAGGGTAGCTTCATTTACATCTAAGACTGTTCCATCAAGGTCACTGATTACTACGCTATCGTTAGACATTCTTACAGCGCTAGATAGGCGAATCAATTCTTTTTCTGCACGCTTGCGTTCGGTAATATCCCTCCCTACGCCTATAATGTTGAGTTTTCCTTCCCATTCAACAGGAATAATTGATGCTTCAACAGAAACTAAACTCCCATCTTTTCTCCTCAACTTTAACTCGTTTGGTCCACTTATTTCTCCAAGTTTGTCTAGTTTGAACATCTCCATGGCTATGGGTATATATTCTGATGGAATAAGATTCGTCTCCAACATGTTTTTTCCAATCAATTCTTCCCTCTTGTAGCCAGTCAACTCTTCTACCCTTTTGTTACCATCAAGAAAAATGCCGTTAACATCTTGCACCCAAATGGGTTCAGGAGCATTCTCTATAAAATACTTAAACCGCTCTTCCGATGCCCGAAGTTTCTCCTCAGCCATCTTCTGTTCAGTGATGTCGCGAAATATACCTAAGATAGCTGGCTCAGTTTTGTACATTAGCTTCGCAGGTGTCAACTCGTAAAGTAGCTTTTTTCCATCTTTTGCGACTACCTCGATAGTGTATGGTGAAATATACTTGCCCTTTTTCATCCTCTCCAGATTTTTCAACATCAGAGCCTTGCTCTTATCCGTGGTAACATCTATTTCCATAAAGTGCCTTCCAACAAGCTCCTCTCTCTGGAATCCCAGTATTTCTTCCGCCGATTGTGAAAGCTCCAAAATCTTTCCATTCATATCCACGATTACAACGGGATCCACCAGAACTTCGAACAACCTCTGAAAATGTCTTCGTGACCACTTCAATTCCTCTTCAGTACGCAAGAACTCTGTGAGGTCTTTGCCCGTTGCTTGCGCCCCTATATAATTTCCATCATCATCAAAGACTGCGACGCCGTTCCATGCTACTTTTCTTGTTTCCCCTGAAATCTCCATTTGGGTGATGAAGCCTTTGACCTGGCCTTTGCTTTTGATCATCTCTTGAAGGGCGACTTGCGCTTTTTCTATATCTTCAGGACGCAAGTGATCGGCGAAATGGGTCCCTATAATTTCTTCGCTTGGCTTACCCCAGAATTCAACGGCTGCATCGTTCAAAAACACAATATTGCCATCTTTATCAATGCTCACGATGAGGTCTTGCATAAGGGTACGGATGATAAGAGGATAACTATCTCTCATTTTCTGTACATAATCTTCTCTCACCGTCTCCTCGTCTTCTTCCGCCAAGCGCCTTTTGTGTTTGCTCACCTGTCTTCCCATCTCTGAGCCTCCCAGTAGTTTTTCAGCGCCTTTTCCGGTGTACTCGAAATTACTTCTCTATAGTTCCCGAAATCTCGTAATTCTTTCAAGCGCTCGCGCATTTCCTTCTGTAACTCTCCGAGAAAAGACACATTACCTCTTAATCCAGCTTCCATATACCGTCCATATGCCGTCACTTTATTTAGTTTTCGGTTAAAAACAACTTCCTTTTCTTCAAGAGCAACATTTCGCTGAATAATGTCCACACTAGATTATGATCACGCTGTTCATCAAGGAACCAGAACATCAGCATACAAAAATACCGCTTAAGTCATAATGAACTTGGTTGGAACCTTTTTCCTCAACATCCTTCCAGAACAAACATTTTTTCACAGTAACAGAAAGCACCAACATAAAACACCGTAACATCTAAAAGTGTAGATTGAGATGAGAACTCAAATTGGTTCACGATGTGTTTCGGAGCGAGATGAAACAAAAGTTAATGGAGAAAAATGTGATGGCAAAGCTTGAAGTTGTGAAAAAAGAAGGCAACGACTTTGTCGTAAAGGTGCCTGGACTAAAGGAAACGGTTAAAATAGAGGATACTTTCGCCGAAATGTTTCCCATGTGGGCAGGCAGAGTATTGATAACAGCTGCCAACGAGAAATGGGCTCTAATTGCGGCAAGAACCGCAGCTGGTTTTGCATCGTCAATTATTATGTCACCGGCAGAAGCGGCAGTGGAAACTCTTGTATCTCCCAAAGAAACGCCAGACGGACGCCCAGGAGCCATAATCCAAATCTACCACAACTCAAGAAATAACCTCAAACACCAGATGAGCCTGAGAATCGGACAGTGCGTCATGACATGCCCCACAACAGCAGCCTTCGACGGTCTACCCACAGCCAAACGCAGAGTGAAGATAGGAAGAAGCCTACGCCTCTTCGGAGACGGCTTCCAAAAGAAAGGCAAGGTTGCGGGAAGAAAAGTTTGGCGCATCCCAGTCATGGAGGGCGAATTCATCGTCGAAGACGACTTCGGCATCATGAGGGCTGTTGCCAGCGGAAACATGCTCATCCTAGCAAAGGACTGGCAGACCGCTCTTAAAGCAGCAGAAGACGCCAAAGAAGCAATCAGCCAGAACATCAGAGGGGTAATTATGCCCTTTCCAGGCGGTCTCTGCAGGGCAGGATCTAAGGTGGGGTCACTGAATTACAAGCTTCCAGCATCCACCAGCCATCAATACTGTCCCACCCTCAGGAAATTGGTGCCAGACTCTAAACTTCCAGATAACGTGGGGAGCGTCTACGAGATAGTGATAAACGGTTTGAACCAGAAAACTGTGAAAAAGGCTATGTGTGTGGGAATAATGGCTGCTGTGAAGGTTCCGGGCGTTGTGAAGATTACGGCTGGAAATTACGGAGGCAAGCTTGGTCCTTATCAAGCCGTCCTGAAAGAAGTGCTAGGTCTGGAGTAGCCCGCCTTTTTTTGCGGCTAATCCTCCAATTTTATGTATTCTCTGCCTTTGCCTTCAGGGGAACCTACCAGAACCCGATAATGTTCTCGGCTTGTTCCCTTTTTTGTGACCCGCTCAAGTTTGCCTTTGGCTTGGATGGTTTCACCGTTTTCAGCTAGGCTATCATATAGACTCTCGTAAGAAACTACTTCAGTGACCTTTCCTACCTGGGAACCTTCCAGAACCTCCACTTCTTTTAGTTGATAGACAGAAGGAAGAAAAAGGCAGTCAGTGTTGTTGCAGACAACGGCTCGGATGGTCACTTGACCACATGGACGATAGGTCGCTTCGCCGTACTCTCCGGTAACTTCGCTTTCAAGCTTAACCGGATGGATAGAAACCCGCTTGTCCTCAAAAACTCCCAGATTCCACTTCCGTTCATAAATCTTCGCTGCCTCCGCCGGCGACAGCGGATACTGCTCAGCTTTCCGGATGCACCACTCTTCGAGAGCCTTTCCTTCAAGACGCTTCATAGGCATCCCAGAATCACGATTTTCACTCAAGGCTTTGTGCAGAAGCCAGCTGTCCTTAACGCCATACACGATTACGTCAAGGTCTGAAAATTTGGGCTGATGAATATCGAGAAGAAGTGAACCAGTCACCCCAAAAGAATCCTCGGAAACACCGCTTGTTTCCTCCAAAAACCTTGTGAATCGGACAAGTTTCTGCTGTAAAGAATCTGGTTGCAGGGCTTGCCTCAGTTGAGCCAATTTTTTTTCTGGCTTGAAATGTTCTTTTATGTTCCGGTGGGGAACCGCGGTTACGGTGATGTTATCCACGGGAGAATGGAACAGGTAATGGGGACAGTTAACTTCTAGATAGCTGAATGTCTCCAGCAGATTCGGAATCGTGTATCTCTGCAATATTCTGCTGAACCTTTTTTGGTCATGTCCCCAGATGCCGGAGTCTGAGGGAACGTACTTAATGTAGGAGATGACCCTGTCGGGCGGATGCAACGGACCAACTACACAAAAAAAGAAGTTTTCGTTGGTTTGAAGGAAATCCCGGTCCCTGAAGCCACGCATACTTTCAACAGTCTCGAAAAGCCACTATTATACTTAACCGACATCCTCACTCTTTTAAACAGAAGCAAAATAGGTTACTGCTATAGCTATCGCATCGTAAAGACCATGCATCCAAGCTGAAGCAACAGTGTTTCCGTCACTTTTCTGCCAAATATAACCCAGAAATAGGCTGACAACAGTTACTGGAATGATGGCGCGTAAAGAATTGAGTCCATGTAAGAGCCCAAACATGATAGAGGCAATCACAAGCCCTGCTGCTTTCCCATACGAGTTTTCAAATCCTCTCTGCACAAAACCTCTGAAAGCCAACTCTTCAGCCGGTCCAACTAAAGCTAAGGAAAGGCCAATCAGGGCAATCAACTGCAACATGTCTCTGGGCAGTAACGCCTCTGTAAGAAGTTCCGCATTTGGGTCTGGACCAAGAACAATTTCTTGAACTAGGGAAATTCCTCCTGCTAAAAAGAGTAGGAGCACTGCAGCAAGAGATACAATCGCTATTGTTTTGAGGCTTGGCTTTTTCAGTCCTAGTTTTCTTAAACTTGCTCCTTCGTATTTGGCGAACAGAAGTGTGATTGCGAGGATTATGCTTTCGGTGATTGGGAGAGATACGAGTGCAAGTGGAAAGCTCGATTCTTGCATGTCGAGCCCTAATCCAAGCATCAAGATGGCTACTATGAAGCTTCCCACAATGAGTCCGGCAGCCAATGTGAGGTAACAGAGGAACGCTGTTTTTGCTTTCCAGTCGGATTGATTCTCCATAATGGTTTCCTTCCAGATTGAGGTTGAATAACTATTGTGGTTGCCTATTAACACTTGCCTCTTGTCTGGTCTAGTAATAGCCTTGACGGCATATAATAAAAAAAAGGGTGTCTCTGTTTACACAGTCAACAAGGAAGCGTTTTTATAGACATTTGTTCATTTGTTCCACTTCAAAATGGATTTTTGTTCAACCATGGGAAAAGATTTATATATAAAACTGTAATATTTCCATGGCATATTGAATAAAGGTGCATGACATGGGAGCTAGAGAAAAAGACGTCTTAGAGAACGTAGACAAAGTCGCCGCTGAACTAAGGGCGCTACTCGAAGAGGCTGTAAAGAAAAACCTGACAGAAGACATGCTCTTTTCAGGGGGCATAGACACAAGCATTCTGGCAGTCATCGCATCAAAATATGTTCGCATCAGAGGCTTCACCTGTGCATTCAAACAGGCCAACGCGCTGGACCTGAAATATGCCAAGCTGATGGCAAAACAACTGAACATTGAGCATTACATTAATGCCTTCGATGAAGACGAAGTGTTCGAAGTAATTCCAGATGTCGTCAAAGTTTTGGGCTCCTTTGACCCCATGGAGGTCCGCAACAGCATCACCATCACCATCGGACTGAGATTCGCAAAATCTTACGGGTCAACCAAACTGATTACCGGAGACGGAGCAGACGAACTGTTCGCGGGTTACCACATGTATTACCGATATGTAGGAGACAAGGAAAAGCTGAGCGAGAAGCTGAAGCGAATGTGGGAGATAATGGCGTTTTCCACGGTTCCTCTTGGAAAGGCGCTGGGCATCGAAGTGAGGCAGCCCTTCTTGGACCCTGAAGTCAAGGAGTTTGCCATGAACCTGGACCCAAGATATTATGTTCAGGAGGAGCGGGGAGAGGTTTGGGGCAAATGGATTCTCCGCAAAGCTTACGAGGATGTGCTTCCGCCAGAGGTCAGATGGAGAGACAAGAACCCCATCGAGGTCGGATCAGGCACCACCATTCTTCCCAAATTTATGGCTGAGAAGATTTCTGACGCGGAATTTGCGGCTAAAAAGAAGAAGATTCTGGAAACAGACAACGTTACCATCAGAGATAAGGAGCAGCTGGTCTACTACGAGGCATACAGAGAGGCTGTGGGTGTACCCCACCCCGAAGACCCCGATGCCAGAACCTGTCCCCAATGCCACTCTAACGTTCCCGAAAACGCCACCGTATGCAAAACCTGCGGAGCCTACCCCATAACAGCAAACGGAACCTCGGTGACCTCCGAAACCACCTACGTCGACAAGTAAATCCTTTTTTCAGTTTAGTTCGATTTTTCAGGAAATGTTTAAAGGCGATAGTAGTCTGCAAAGTTTGCTGTCTTAACCTCGAGGATGAACGGTTTGGCAACGAAAGAGTGGATTCCCAGAGACGGCGAGACCCTTCTCACCAAAGAGGGGTTCATCTTCTACGTTTTTGGATATGAGCACCCGGACAATCGGGTTTTCGCCTTCCTAAAGTACATTCCCTCCAGCTTGGCGCATCATTTCCCTATACGTTTCCTTGAGCAGAAGTGGACGCTCGGAAACATAGAACTCTCTAGACCACAAAAGCTGTACACAGCCAAGAACTACCAAAAATTTGTTGAAACATTGAGGAAAACTTTTCCTCATTACCTGTATTGCTGTCCCTTCAGGGGCAAAGAGGTTCTAAGCGTTCCGCTGGACCGCATAGAGAGAGTTTATTTGCCGGGCGAGTGCCTGCAGGAGCTATTCGAAAAAGAAGATAGAGATGCTTTACAGAACGAGGCTGTGGAGCTGGTTGCGCTTCTCTCCAAAGAATCGGGAGTGCCCATCCAAGATTTTGGTATCCACGGGTCTGTTGGGCTGAATATGCACTCTGACTATTCCGACATTGACCTCGTGGTTTATGGCTCCGAGAACTTCAAGAAGCTGGAAAGCACAGTTAACAGGCTTGCCGATGAAGATGTGTTCTCGTATGTTTTAACCAAGAAGATGGATCATGCACGAAAGCATAGGGGGCGCTTTAGTGATCGGCGTTTTGCGTACAATGCCGTAAGAAAATGTGATGAGATAGATGCTCAGCATGGAAAACTGAGGTATACGCCAGTCCAGAATGTCAGTTTCAGCTGCATGGTTGTTGACGACAGCGAGAACATGTTTAGACCTGCAATCTACCCGATTAGGGGCTATCAGCCAGACGATTCTGAGTCAGAGCTGCCGGAGGAGCAGGTTCCTGCAAGGGTTGTGTCCATGATTGGCTACTACAGGAATGTGGCTCGGAAGGGGGACTGGGTTAAGGTTTCGGGGACGCTGGAGCGGGTGGAAAATGTTGAAACAGGCGAGACTAGTTACCATGTTGTTGTGGGCACGGCTACAAGAGAGAAAGAGTATATTGAGCCTGTTTGATTTGGTTAACAGTCAACACAGGAAAATAATGCAGCACTATTCCTGCAAAAACAGGAAAAAGACTGTTTTCAACAATGCTCTGTTATTAGGAGCCTAATATGAATGCTGGGTTGTGAGGTGTTTGGTTGATGAAGCTGCGTGACCGTGACGCCATACTTACAGAGGACGGCATAATTTTCAGGGTTTACGGTTACATTCATCCTTCAGGCGCTTATGTGTGTGACCCAGAGTATGCGTCGCCAGCTGTCTTCAGGTCCACTAACCCTAGGACACGAAGAGGAGAAAATGAGCCGCTCTACTACAAGTTCTTTGCAGACGAGGGGATGAAGCTTGTTTTAGACAGTTTTCCTCAGTACACCGTTTTCTATGAGCCGTTGCAGAAGCGGCTGGTAGGCGTAAAAGAAGGCGACATAACAGAAGTCCGCAGACCAGATGTTGGATTGCAGCATACGTTTGCAGAAGAGCCTGATGACGTTCTGCTGAAGGCATTACAGGATTTGTTTTCGCGGATTTCTTCCCAGTCAGGGTTGACAGAACAAGATTTTGGAGTATTCGGCTCTCTTCTGCACGGCTTTTATCATCCCCGCCTTTCGGACTTGGACTTTATCGTTTACGGCAAAGAAAATGTGAATAGGCTCTGTGAGGCGCTGGAAACCCTTTACAGGGAAGACTCTTCGTTAAGGAACGAGTTTGACAGCATGAAGGCTGTTGAATCCAAAGATTGGAAGTTCCTGAATTACAGTCTGGAGGAGTATGTTTGGCATCAGAGGAGAAAAATGATTTACGCATACTTCGATTCAAAGGATGCGGGGAGAGTTGTCAAGGCAGAGTTTGAGCCCGTGAAGGACTGGAACGAAATCTGCAACGAATACAACCCCTCCGCGCGGATATCTCATGTGGGCTGGATTAAGGCAGTAGCCGAAATAACTGGCGACAAGGATGCGCCGTTTATCCCCTCAATATACCAGATTGAGGTGAAGGCCATTCTGGATGGACCAGAAGTTGACGATATCAAAAGGATATTCTCCTATATGGAGGAGTTCAGGATGCAGGCGAAGCAGGGTGAAAGGGTGCTGGTTGAGGGAAACCTCGAGAAAGTCGTAAATGGAAACGACGTGTTCCATCAGATTACCCTGAGTTACGGTCCCCGCTACTACGAACAAACCTTAAAGGTAATCAAAGACTGAAGTAGTGTACACAGTTTCTTCAACAAAAAGGAGAGTGTGTGTAGGTTTGAGCAAAAAAGGAACATTATGGTTTGACGAGTTGAGTATGCCTGAAGCGGAGAAGGCGGCTAAGGACGGAAAAGTTGTGATTATCCCGTGCGGAAGCATCGAAGAGCATGGAACTCATCTGCCGCTCTGCACAGACAGCATCCAAGCAGAGTATGTGGCTTTGGAGGTCGCCCGAAAAGCAGGCTGCTTGGTTGCTCCGCCCCTAAGGTATGGTCTATGCAGTTCTACAAGAAACTTTCCGGGCACAATCACCATAACTTTTGATTCGCTGCGGAGCATGATGACTGATATTCTGGAGGATTTCATCCGTAACGGCTTCAAACGATTGCTGATCATAACCGGTCACGCAGGCGGCTCACATATGACGGCGCTTAAGCTTGCAGCCAAAATGGTCGTAACAAACCACATGAAGGAAGAGGCTAGACCCAGAATTATGGTCTGCTCAGATTACGACTTCGCCTTTGACATTGAAACGGAAGATGTTGACAGCCGAGACTCCCACGCTGGCACCATCGAAACTTCAAGAATGATGGCTATCCGATCAGACCTGATAAAGGATAAAGGAAAACGAAACTTTCCAGATTTGCCCAGATTCGAGGTTATCCCAGACCCTGAACGATACTTCCCGAGTGGAGTTATGGGCGACCCGACAGTAGCATCCTCCGAGAAGGGACAAAAAATAAACGAGTACGTGATAAAGCAGATAGTGAAGCTGGTCAAAGAGCTAGAACAATAGAGGTATTATGTATGGTTAAAGCATTAGTTTTTCTTGCCGCAGGATTCGAAGAAATCGAAACAGTAACCATAGTGGACATCCTCAGAAGAGCCGGCGTAGACGTAACCGTTGCCGGCTTGAAACCCAACATGGTTGAAGGCGCACATGGAATAAAAGTTGCTCCAGACAAAAACATCGACGATGTAAAAGTGGAAGATTTTGATGCAGTTATAGCTCCTGGAGGAAATCCGGGCTACAAGAACCTCAGAAAGGATCCACGAGTGATTGATATGGTCAAAAAGGCGTTCAGCTCCAACAAACTGGTAGCCGCAATCTGTGCAGGTCCAACAGTTCTCTCAGACGCCGGCATACTCAAAGGGAAAGCCTGCACAATTTACCCGGGAATGGACGAAGAACTGGAGGCAGGCGGAGGCAAACCCAAACATGACATTGTTGTGGTTGACGGCAACATCATAACCAGCCGCGGACCGGCAACAGCCCTTCCGTTTGCGCTCAAACTGGCAGAAAAATTGGCTGGAAAACAGGTCGCCGAAGCTGTTAGCAAGAAAACGCTGGCAAACATCTTACGGTGGTAGAGGCTGAGTTAAAAAGAGAAGAAGGGGGTTGTTGGAGTTGACTCCAACTGCTCATCAGCTCTCCTGTTTTTGCCTTTTTCGTTTCCACAGTGCTGCGGCAACAGTTACAGCTACTACAGAACCGACTACTGTGTAGGTGTGTATGTTCTCTGGCACTTCACCTGACGAATCAACCTCAGCGACAGTCCATGTTGAGAAGTGATCTGTGTTGCAGACCAAGTAGCCATTCTGATCCATATAGCTTTCAACCGGAACCCACTGGGCTTGTGTTCTGTTCCAGTACATCCATGTTAGCCTCGAAGCGTTGACTTCTCTGCCAAGTTCAGCGCTGAGTTCGGTCTGGTTGATAAGTAATCTCAGCTGGGCTTGCAGTTGGAGTGTAGCGCTTGGTTCCAGCCCCATGTAGAAGTTAAGGGTGTGTTCCATCACTGCTTCGCCTTGGGGCGGTGAAGCGCTAACGTTCATGGTCAGCATCATTGTTTTATTCGGATCAACAGTAACGGCGACAATCCTGTTTCTGACCTGCGGGTCTATGGTTACGTTCATTTCGCAATTTCTGGTGCAGTTCATCATTAAGGTCACGTTTCTGTAGAAGAAGGCGTTCATCTCCATCGCCTGTAGTGTTTCCATGTATCCGGAGGGAGTGACGTCGGTGCGATTGTATTGTAAAGCATTAGCGGGCATATCTGGGGGAATGTTGTCCCTCATGGTTTGTCCGTTTGCTTGAACAGAAATAAAAGCGGAAACAGTCAGCAGCGTTAGAAGAGATAGAGCCGCTAAGCCGGCAGCACCTCTTTTTTTGGTAGTCATTTCTTTACCTCACATCGTCTATAGCAATATACTATAAAGTCGTGTAAGATAAGGGACATTATGAAAAGAGCATTCCAAAAACTGAAACGGTTTTCCCAATTTGGGCTATTCTGGAGGCTCAACATGGATTGTCAGGTTTATGTTTGGGCACTCTTCCTTCAATTCCTCTTCTAGCTGCTCCGTGAGGTCATGAGCCTCCTTGACGCTCAGGGAACCGTCAACTGAAAGGTGGAGCTCCGCAAAAACTTGGTTTCCGCTTCTGCGGGTTTTCAAATCGTGAAAGTCGATAAACTTGAAGGAGTGCCTGCCAAGGATTTCCTTTATTTTCTTTTCTTCTGCTATACATGATTGATCCATTAGACGGTTTGAAGACTTCAGAACAAGTTTCACACCCATTCTCACAATCAAAGCTGCAACCAAAAAGGCTAAGACAGAATCCAAGAAGCTCCATCCAGTTAATTGTGCAATAATGAGTCCTATCCACACGCCCGCAGTTGAGACCACGTCAGATAAAAGATGCTTCGCGTCGCCCTCAAGCGCCGCTGAGCCCCAGCTCTTAGCAGTTTTGATTAACAGCAAAGATAGCCCCGCATTCAGGGCAGTAGCAAACATCGAGATTCCAATGGCAACATCGAGTTCAAACAGTTCTGCGGGCTCGAAGAGTCGCCCCGCGGCGGCGTAGATAATGAAAAGTGCGGCTATGAGTATGAAGATGCCCTCTAACAAACTTGATATGTCCTCGATTTTTTCGTGTCCATACCTGTGACCGCTGTCCGGGGCTCTCTCTGAAACGCAAACCGAGAAGAACATCAGCGCTGAAGCCGCTATGTTAACGATGGATTCTAGGGCGTCGGAAAGCAAAGCCACAGAATTTGAAACAAGATAGGCTACGAGTTTTATGCCAAAAACGGCGATGCCACAAACCAGTGCTATAAGTGCGGCTTGCTTCTTTTTCATATGGGCTAGTTCCGTTGTCTCCTGCTTTTAGGTGTTGCCCCTTTGAAACGGTCAGCAATATGCCTACAAAATTTCCTTTTTATCATTGCTAAACTTTAGCCCAAACCTAAACCCAAAAATATAGATTAGAAATTATATCTTAGGATGGTGACAAAAATATCTGAGCCCAGAGTAGATAAGGAAAAAGACTCGATAGGAGCCGGCAACAAGATGGAAACTTCTGACAAGGTTAAGTATTGCCCGAAATGTGGCTCAACAAAAATATTTTGGGCTTCTGGGCTTCCTCAAATGTGGTCAATCTGGGAATGTAAAGAATGCGGTTACAGAGGAGCCTTAGTTCTTGAAGACGGAAAACTGGGAGCAAAACTCCGAAAAGAATGGGAGAAAAAAGCCAAATCTTAACCTCCCAAAAACCTAATCGAGTAACACCATTATTTTTAACGCGTAGTTTACTGTTTCTTAGCAACATTTATTGCGTTTAGAGAACATAGAAGTTAGATGAAGCATTATGATTGTTGGATTGTGCGGTAGCCCT
>Ga0307434_1001161_pt1 | contig 14740 bp, 12 predicted proteins | sample SalMarWE160220MG_FD_202156 | JGI IMG/M metagenome (GOLD analysis project Ga0307434, IMG submission 202156) | Salt marsh sediment microbial communities from the Plum Island Ecosystem LTER, Massachusetts, United States - WE1603-220 | ecosystem: Environmental > Aquatic > Marine > Intertidal zone >... | reverse complement strand
AGGATTTTGAAAAAGGGTCTAAATATAACGAGATCAAAGTATTTAATAAGAAACGTATAAGAGCAGAATTATGGTACGATATTAATATTACTGCGCTTTTATATAAGATATTAGTCTTAAATACTGGACAGGTAAGAATGAGTATTAGACATCAACTTGAAATACTCAACATACCTTTGAGAAAAAAAATAATTGAAATAGGTAAACAGAAAAATGTGCGATTGAAGCTTTCCACATATAAAGACCAGAAAAGTACAAAGGATGTTTATGAATATAGATTCGTAGATATAGTGGAAGCACTTACTGCATTTATAACCGGTGATCCAATAATAGATAAGACAAACGAAGTGGTAAAGGAGTTAGAAAGAATGAAATTTGTTGAGGATCATTCAAAAGCAAAAAAACTGTATAGTGATGAAGAACTTGAAGAGTTTACAAATGTATTATTCAAGTTGGATCACAACTTATGGGAAAAATATAAAGAAAAGATGAAAGAAGAAGATATTGATGGGAATGAAATAGAAATTAAATGGACGTCAAGGAACGAGTTTATTAACTCTGCCCCAATTTTATCTGGATTATTTGCCTCCTTTGGAAAGGCACTTAGAAAGAACCAGACTAACTATTTAGAGAGAAAAAATAAATTCTTTGATGTCTTAAATATCGAAAGTGAAGATCCATTACAGTTTAAGCTTCTCGGGCAAATCATTGAAGAAGAAAAAAAGACTTCAAAGAAATTCGGAAATACTGTAAGAAAATTTTTCTTCAAAGCTTTTAATGAATACTTTGGCGGAGAGAATGATTTCCAAGAAATCTGGAAGGCAGGTACAGAACTATAGGAATAATAAATGGAAATTAACAGAGAGAAAGCCAGAAAATTCTATAATGATATTATATATCAATATTCTAATGAGGATAGAGACTTCTTTTTTGGAAACGAGGGAGATTTTTTAGAGTCCTTTCGGAACGCTGAATATCCTGAAGGAGTTGACCAATATGAGGTTGAATTTTTAAACTCTTTTAAAATTATTTTCAGTAAAGAGTTATTTATCACCTTGTTTACTGGGTCGAAGGAAATTACATTTGATCGCTCCAAAAGGGAGAGATACAATGAAGATGGTTACCTTTATATGGAATTAGTAGAATCGCCAATTGTAAAAATAGAAAGTAAAGAGAAGTCCCGATTGATTCCTATAACAAAAAGCGAGAATCAAAAAGAAGTTGAAGAATGTCTTTTTATAAATGAAGAAGCTCTAGAAGATATTTATTACCCAAAGGAAGTTCTACCGTTCTTTGTCTCCCAACTTAAAAAAAGACTTATAACAGACTTTAAATTTAGTATAAATACCGATACTCCAATCAGTTTTTACTCTTTATTTGAACCAATAAAATATATCTTAAAAGTGAATAAACAAAATGAGCGACTTTTAACAAAATTACTTTATAAACTTTCAATTCATTTAGGTGTCGTTGAAATAAAAAAACTGGAAATTCGTAAAATAAGCATAAGTCAAGAAATCCAAAGTCTTCTAGATAATGGTAGTTTCTTACTGTCAGATGAGGAATCGTATAACCTTAATTCACTAACTTATTATTTGTCCGCGATAAGCAACCTACATATTATTTATCAATTTTTAGACTTATATAATGTTTTAGAGTCCTTTTTTTATAAGTATTTTTATAAACATGTGAAGGGATTAAAGAATAGTGGCTCTCCAAAGAAGTTGATCAACTCTGTAAAAAAATATATGAATGAACGAGGAATGTTAAAACTATTAATTGAGGATACATCTAAACAATTTCCTGATATTCACAGTGGTCTCAAAACAATTAAGCACTTTAGACAATTTTGTAAAAATGTTTTAGGAAAGGATAATAATTTAGATGCAAAGAAATGGAATTATAATGAAACTGATAAATTTTCTAATAGCGTATCAGATTTTATCTATTCTATTAGAAACCAAGTTGTCCATAGTAAGCCAGAACTTGGTAAAAACATTAAGGATTTGACTGAGGATGAGCAAGAAGTTCTCGCAAAGATTAATAAAATATTGTGTCTTATAGTGAAGGAAATATTAGAGAAAAATATAACTTGGTAAAAATGAAATCTAAACTTATTTTAGAATCTACAACCATTTGGGACTTTCCAACCCAAAATTATGGGAATATAAAACACGGTGATAACAAATATCCTGGCGTAACCCCTGCTTTTATCATCTGGAATTTGATTCAAAGATATACAAAAGAGGGAGACTTAGTAATTGACCCGATGTGTGGTAGTGGAACTACTATAGACGTATGCATAGAAGAGGGAAGGAAAGTTATAGGATATGATATTTCACCTGTGAGAGATGACATTATTCAAAATGACGCAAGAAATATTCCATTAGCGGACAATTCAGTTGATATGGTGTTTATAGATTCCCCTTATTCAGATAACATTGACTACTCCGATCATCCTGATTGCATCGGAAAGATTTCATGCACAAAGGAGAAATTTTTTGAAGAGTTAGAGAAAGTGGCGCAAGAAATATATAGGGTTCTAAAACCAGGAAAGGTAATGGGGTGGGTCATTGGTGACCATTGGAGGAGTAAAACAGGGTTTATCCCGGTAGGGTTTAATTTATATCAAAGATTGCTAAAACGTTTCAAAACAGTAGATATAGTTTGTTTAATCAGAAGACATCAAACCTCAAACACTTCACAATGGCATTATAGAGCCAGAAAATATAATTTCTATCTCAGAGGATTTAAATACCTTTTTATTATGAGAAAACCTGGGAAAAGGTAAAGTTTTTTTGAAGAAATAATCTTAATCGCATAAACTAGGCTAGAGGGACGGGGGTTGACTTTGTGACATTGTCTCCTCTTACCGTTTCATTATCAGTGAGTTAGTATTTAGTCCTGCAATCTAAATTAATCAGTTTTCTTGTTCAAGGTCGGTGTTTTAACCCATATGGAATAGTAAAGGTATTCCATCCTGATGAAATAATTCTACTTTCATAGGGTAGACTTTATGACAATTTTTTCTTTACGCTCGGAGGTTGACAGATATGACATGATGTGAAAAGTTGAGGGGAGCGAAGATGTGCATACTGTGCAACCTCCGAGCTGTACAATGTATGAGGTGGTGCAGGTTTGATAAATCAAGTAAGGGCAAGGTGCGCCGTGTTCTTATTTGAAAAACCTCTCTTTAAAACCATCCAGAAACCGTGGCTAAAAATGAGGGTGGAGAGGGCGTGATAAATCGCGCCCCTACAATTGCACGAATAAATTCGTGCCTACAATTTATTTGCGGAAAAGGTAACGCAGAGTGAGTCTGCCACTACGATTTTTTATACAAAGATCCCTTTGTGAACTTTGCGAGAAAATTCTTCTCCTTCAAAATCGGGACAGCCTCAAAAATTGAATCCCATGAAGATTCCAGGGTAAAGACCCAATTTGAAATCGCCTGAGGGGAGTTTAGAACCATTGATGAAAATTTCTGGTGATACCTGGGCAACCCCAAATTTCCAAAATGCGTTTATACCAACTCCCATTTCTGGCATTGTATAACTGTTACTTTTTACATCAATAATTGAAACACCACCCCGGAGCATTGGCGAAAAGGAGAAGTTTTTGCCGTTAACAAAACTATAACCAAGAACCCCTATTGATGAAAGACCCTTATAGGAGTAAGTACTGCCGAGCGATTTTCCACTTGAGCTGGAGAAAGCAAGGTCTAAGCCAATAAAAGGTGAGGATTGTTCCCCCTTAAAATAGTAATCAACTCCTAAATAGGCCCCAAATGCAGAGAAAATAAAACCATACAATTTACCATTGACCAGGAGATTGCCCATTTTGTGATGTAAATTAAAGCCTACTATAGGATAAAAAATATCACTTACATCTGAAGAATCAATAGAACCATCAGAGCTAATGCCAGTTTCAAGTCTTCTTCCATATGATAAATCCACTCCAACACCCGTACCATCCCTTCCAATAGATGAGGAATATCTGGTAACAGGGGCTATAGAACAGTTAGTAATGATTAATATTGATATTAATAACAGATTGTCAATATGTATTGGGGAAGTTTCACGTGAAAATCAATGCTTACGTATTCAAAGCCGCGATATCGCGACAGGGATGTCGCTCCCACAATCGGGCAAGAAATATTTTGCCCCTACCTTTGTGTCATTCGGGCTCGATAAATCGAGCCCCTACAGGGTGCGAGACAAGTCTCGCTACTCCAGAGGGCAAGATATATACATCTTGGGCTTGCCCCGCTTGCCATATGTAATCTTATTACATTGTGGTGAAATGTTTACTATTTAATGGGGTGACGTAGCGAGTCGCCACTACAAAAGGGCGAACGCGGTTCGCCCCTACTATTTATCTATTTATCTATTTTTCCGTTTGACTAATTCCTTTGCGAATTTTACAGGATAAAAGTTACATATGTAAAAAAGAGAAAAAATTTGCCTTGCTTTTTATTTATATTCTCATATAGTAGATATTAAAAAAATCTGGTGGATTAATCTATCAGGAAGGAGTGGATAAATGGAAACGTACATAATTTTAATGGGAATGACCGAAGAGGGACTCAATGAAATTCACAGGATACCTGCCTTTGTAGAATCACTTAAGGATAAACTAAAAAAACGAAATGTGAATCTTAAGGGATTCTATAAGGTTATGGGTGAGACAGACTATGTAGCTATCATTGAATCTCCTGATGACAAAGAGGCCTTAGGAGTTGTGATGGCACTTGGAAAGATAGGATATTTCACTACCCTCACGTTGAAGGCATATTCGATGATGGAGATGAAGGAATCTATTGATATATATTCCCAGAGCTATAGATAGAATAAAAAAGAAACATTTTGACATTCAGGGAGGAGGTTCAATTTAGAGGCGGCGGATAGTTTAGGAGATAAAAGAACGCTTAATTGTGAGTAGAATATTATATATATATATAGAAATTAAATGGTTCTTAGAAAAGATAGGTTTTAGGGTTTAAATCTGGTGTATTCAGCAGGGAAGTAAGCCTCTCACATATGGTTTAGAGATACAAACAATTGCCAGAAAGTAAAAAATTGATAAAATATGGAATATGAGGAAAATATGAAGAAATATACTAAGATTCTTTTATTCGTTATAACATTGATTCTGCTTGGAATGAGCTGTGAGAGATGGTATCGATTTGAAGATGGAAAGATAAGTGGTGTCAATACGATTGAGAATTTAGATAAAGCTGCATCATTTAGTTTTGCCATTATGAGCGATAATAAAGGCGAGTCTCCATCGAGTAGGGATGAGTTTGCAAATATGGTAAAATGGATTGAGGAATGTAATGATAAGTTTGTTATTGGTGTTGGAGACCATCTTAAAAAAGGCTGGGAGAATAGTTTCCTGGAATTTTTAAAAGAGAATAAATGGTGGCACGATAATTTTTATCCCAATGTTGCCGATGGAGAGAATGAGTTTTACGGTGAAAGTCAGGGCGACTGGGGAGCAGGTGCCCCAATCTTTGATGAGGTAGGTCTTTCTAAGAGACCTAATGTGAAAATAAGGGATAACAAGTGTGAATATTATGCAATAATTCTCCTAAAGGGCTATACTATCCATCTCATCCAATTGCACTATTCTGATATGCCTGAGGAAGATAGTATTGCTTTTTCGGAGGATTCAAAAAAGTACCTTATTGATGTACTTAAGTCAATTGATAAGGGTCCAAAAGATATTATAATTGCCAGTGCTCACTCAAGGACTGGTTTCTGGATAGAAAAGCTTTCGGATGAGCAAAGGAAGGCGGTTATGGACAAGTGTGATCTGGTGCTATCAGCAACAACCCATTTCTTTGAAAGGAAAGTAATTCCCGAATGTGAAGATAGTGGACCTTTATTTATAAATACAGGTTCTATTACTTATCCCAGCAGTTATTGTCCGTATGGTTATGTACAGGTGCACGTTCTTAAGAATCCATTTAGTCTGGTGGTTCAATATATCAACGCGAAGAGGGAAGAGAGGGAAATGCAGCACAGCGAGTATGCTTTCATAAAATTAATTGGGGGTAAGATTCTTACGACAGATTTTAGAGAGGTACGGCCCGAAGAAGATATGGATCAAGTAGTCGGTTCACTCCCAAAGGATTATTCGAATGATGAGATGGATGAAGTAGTGAGGGATTTATACATAAAAGCAAGTAATGCCGAAGGCGCTTATGTTAGGGCTGGCGAGGGATTAAAAAAGGGTGATATCACATATCGAGAGTTATGGGATATCTTTCCATATAATAACGAAATATATTCCCTTAGTTTGACTTCTGATGAAGTACGAAGGATTTTTGGGGATAAGGTGCCATTAAAGGGAGGAAAAGAGATAAAATTAGCCATAAATAACTATGACGGCGATTATATAATTAAAGAGTTGGAACTCCCTCCTGAGAGGTTTATTAAAACGGGTAGGAAAGAGATTTCATTGCTTATAGAATGGATAAAGGAACAGTGATAGTTATCATTGGGATTTTGATTGAATGATAAGCAGGGAGAGAAAAAGGTTACACTATAGGAATCAAAGATATCTTTGGTGAACCGCCACGGTTAGAAACAAATCGTTTAATTTTAAGGAAGATGACTTTAGATGATGCAAGCGATTTATTTGAATATGCACGAGATCCTGAAATTACCAGGTATGTTAGTTGGCAACCACATAAGACAATTGAGGATTCTAAAGAATTTTTAAAGACTGTAATTCAGAAATACAAAGATGGTCAAGTAAGTATATGGGGAGTTGTTTTTAAAGGAGGCAAAAAATTAATAGGCACATGCGGGTATCTTTGGTGGTTTCCTGCCCACTCTCGTGCAGAGATTGCATATGCCCTATCCAGGAGATACTGGAATAAGGGATTGATGACCGAGGCGGTCAGGGAGGTTATTAGGTTTGGGTTTGAGAAGATGAAACTGAATCGGATTGAAGCACGATGCGTGGTGGTAAATATAGCTTCAGAAAAGGTTCTAAAGAAAGCAGGAATGCAATTTGAAGGGATAATAAGGGAACAGATGTTCTTTAAAGAAGCTTATCAGGATCTGAAGCTTTATTCTATACTTAGAAGTGAATACAACGAGAAATACAGGTGATTTCTTAGATTTTATTATAAATCAATCAGATACTTCAGGTTTTATAGCAATTTTAGAAAACTATTTGACTTTTGCTCTTTTTTAGATATAGTTATATATTATTTATAGATTTTTTAAGAGCTCACCTTAGTATTTTAATTTAATATTAACTTAGAACCCCTTTTTAGGGGCTAAGAAAAAAGGAGGTGTTAAAATGGAAGAATCTAAAGGTTCCTCAACCCTATTACTCTTTATATGCATTCTGTTGACTCTTATCCTTTTGGTTCCGGGAAACTTAAACGGCGCTACATTCACAGTGACGAACACAAATGACGCAGGCCCAGGAAGTCTTAGAGATGCAATAAATTCAGCCAACGGTTTAGCTGGTCACGACATTATAGACTTTAATATCGTACCACCTGGACTCCAAACAATTGTTCCTCTTTCCCAACTCCCTCAGCTTTTAGATCCTGCTGGCGTTCTTATTGACGGATTAACACAGCCTCCTGGTGGTTCAATTGGAGGTAATCCTCCTGCTACACTAAATCTTTTGATAGAAATTGACGGAATCGGTGCTGGCATGTCCTGTGGTATATGGATTAAATCTGACAGTAACACGATTCAGGGGTTGATAATCAATAATTTTGAGAAGGACGGGATTTCTATTGAAGCAGGGCCCCAGCAAAACACAATTGAGAACCATATCTGCTGGAACATTATAGGTCTTGATCCACCTGGACTGGGACCTAAAGGGAATGGTCGCGTCACTACAAGTCTCTGGGCGGGTGTTCGTATCCATAATGTGCCAGCCGAAGTTACCTCGATAGCTCATGATAACTACATTGAAGAGAATCTCATCTCGGCGAATTATGCAGAAGGCGTTGCTATAATTGGTCCCCAGGTCCCCGGGGATGTATACGGAAATTATGTTATCGGTAATTACATCGGCACTGATATTAACGGAGTGGCCGATCTGGGTAATATTCATGAAGGTGTAAGCCTGTGTGAAGGGACTCATGATAATCTTGTGGATGATAACCTTATCTCTGGAAATGATTACGACGGTGTTGGTATCCAGGGATACAACAATGAACCCTATCCTGCTCCTCCTATCCAAACCAGTCTGAATACAGTCTCGAATAATATTATTGGACTGGATATAAATTTGGCTCCATTACCCAACAATTTCCATGGCGTAGCTGTTGGCGAGTATGGACCCACCCAATGGGGTTGTGCTGATATAAACCAGATTGGCCCGTACAACATAATCGCCTACAATGGAGGGGACGGAGTTGCTGTATGGGAAGATGCTATCAATTCTTTTAATGCTGATGAAAACCTGATTACACAGAATTCGATTTATGATAACAATGGACTGGGAATAGACCTGCAAAATAACGGTGTGACCTTCAATGACCCCGCTGACCCAGACTCTGGTCCAAACCAGGAACTCAACTTTCCTATGATTGATTCTGCTATGTTAAGCGCTGGGATGACAACGATTATGGGTACGATTGATATAAACACAAGTCCCACATCAGCAGTTGTAGAGGTCTTTAAGGCAATACCAGACCCAACAAACTTTGGAGAAGGAGAGATATATCTGGGTTCCACCACCCCGAATGCTGCAAGCAATTGGAGTGTTGTAGTTTCCGGACTTTCCTCTGGTGATTCTATAACTGCTACGACAACTGACATAAATAATAACACTTCCGAATTCTGTGATAATATGCCTGTACTGGTATCTGGTGTAGATGAGAGCTCTGAAGAGAAACCAATGAGATACAGTCTTAGCCAGAACTATCCTAACCCATTCTCTTCCGTGACCAGAATTGAGTATGCAGTTCCAAAAACAACCCATGTGAGTCTAGCGGTATATGAAGTGTCTGGAAGGCTCATAAGAGTTTTAGTTGATGGAGTGAAAAGCCCCGCTTACTACACGGTTTCCTGGGATGGAAGGGATAATAACGGGGGAAAGGTTTCTTCTGGAATTTACTTCTGCCGTTTTGAAACCAAAGAGTATAGAACCGCTAAGAAGCTGATTTTAATACAGTAAGAACATATCTTTCATAGGGGGAGGAGCTAAAGGCTCTTTAGCTCTTCCCCTTACTTTATATATATTCTACTATTAGAATTTTTTATAGTATACTAAAAAGGATATAGTATCGAGTTTTTTCAGAGCTAGCTGTAATCTAGTCAGTTATGTCCTGGACACGGGTTTTTACTAATTTTCTATATGACTTCCGGAATAATATCTATTTCTTCTGGATTATTTCTATATATATCCATTGCTTCAGGTAAGAATCTTAAGATATCGCCAGCAACTACCCCGTCCTCTCCTATTTCAGTGGAAGCCAGATCTCCAGCAAGACCGTGAATAAGAACGCCCAGTCTCACGGCTTTATCTACAGCCATCTTTTCTTTTGCATTGTGAAGAATGCCATATAGGGCCGCAATGGTTCCCGTAAGGACATCACCAGAGCCGGCAGTAGCCATACCAGGGTTACCTGTCATATTAATGAAGACTCCTCCGTCAGGATAGCCAATGAGAGAGTGAGCGCCTTTTAAAACAATGATGCAGTCAAAAACTTTTGCTGCACTCTGAACAATATCTATTCTATTCTTTTTTATCTCATCTGTACCTTTATTTATAAGTCTTCCGAATTCTACGGGATGGGGGGTGAGTATAGTTGGATTATTTCTATCTTTTACGATGTCAAGATGATCCTTTATGGCGGTTATCCCATCCCCATCTAATAGCAAAGGCTTTTCTATCATTTGTGTCAATTGCAAAACAAGTTCTTTAGTTTCTTCATCCAGGGACAACCCGGGCCCAACTACGACAAAGTCTACCTTCTCTGAAAACTCGAGAAGTTCGTCTAAATTATTAATGGCTATAGACCCTGACCTGGTTTCTTCTTCGGGTATTAATACAATCTCGCTCCCCCTATTAGCTATAAATGAGGAGATAGATTTTGGAGTAGCAAGATAGGATAGGCCTCCTCCGGCTTTTAGAAAGGAAAGGGCGGAAAAATAAGGAGCACCAAGGTAATTTCTTGACCCTGCTATAAAAAGGACCTTACCAAAGCTACCTTTGTGAGTATCTTTTTCTCTTCTTGGTAATAATATTGGTTCATTTATCGAGATTTTTAATGAATTGTCCTCGTAAAGGAATGGGGGAAAGGATATATGGGAGATAAATAATTTTCCACAATATTCAAATCCTGGGTACTCAATATTTCCGATTTTTGGTAATCCAAAGGTAACAGTCCAATCACTCTTTACTGCCACGCCCATTATTTCGCCTGTGTCTCCATTTATACCCGAAGGAATATCGATACTTACCACCTGTTTTGCCGAATCGTTCAACAACTGGATAACTTCTTTGTATATCCCTTTTACTTTACCGCTCAAGCCAGTCCCTAATATTCCATCCACGATAACATCGGATTCTTTTATTATACTTCCTATTTCCTTGGCGGATGGGGTCTTAAGGATATCGATTCCTATTCTTGATGTGATTTCATAGTTTTCTTTTGTGATTCCAGTGAGTTTCTCTTCATCTGATAGGAGAATAAGAGTAACAAATCCTCCATTAGAGTGGAGTTTTCGGGCGACGACCATACCATCCCCACCATTATTACCGCTCCCACATATAATTAGGAATTTTTTCCCCTTTATTCCAATCTCGTTTTGTATTGCAAAAAAGACGGCATTCCCAGCATTTTCCATGAGAAGAATCTCAGGTATTCCAAACTCTATTACTGCTCTTCTGTCGAGATTTTTCATTTCTTGAACTTTAGCTATCTTCATTTTTCCTCCCTTGAGCCTTTCTATAATCCTGATTATGATCTTTTTTATAAGTAGTTTAGCCTGGGTATATTTTATTACTTTTTACCCTTTATGTCAAGGAGCGTTAATTCCGTATCTGTGAAAACCAAAATACATGGATTACACATAGCAAAAAACTTACCATAGAGGCCACAGTTTTTAATCAGTTGATATCAGTGAAAATCAGTGTCTAATTCAGGGGTTAGGATATAGGATTTAGGATTGGGTGGTGTGTGTTTTTTATCTGCGTTCCTCTGTGCCTCTGTGGCAATATAAAATGCACGGTTGACAATTACTCACTTCTTTATTAGTATGCAGTGAGTCCAAAATGGAAACAATATGTATGCAATGTGATATGGCAAAGAAATATGGATTTGGGAGGGGGAGAAGGATAACAGAGGATAAAGAAATAAGGAAAGTTCTCCAAAAAGGGCAAAATTGTCCCGGTTCTCTCCTTAAAATCCACTATTTATCCTGCGAAGAGCGAAAATTTGCAGTACGCTTAGAGCGAGGTATAAGGGGTGGATATAAGAGAAATAGATTGAGGCGTAGATTACGGGAGATTACCAGGAACCTTGCCCCGGAATTGAAAAAAGGATTATATATTGTTGTGGGAAGAAAGGACGCCATTGAAGTAGATTACAATAGGTTAAAGGAAGACTTTGAGAAAGTGGTAATGGAGGGAAATTTATGGCAAAAGTGATGGTATTAATTATTCGATTTTATAAAATATTTATATCTCCGATGTTTCCGAGAAGTTGCAAATATTATCCGAGTTGCTCTTCCTATGCAATCGAGGCATTCGAGAAAAAAGGATTGTTTAAAGGATTGATTCTTAGCATATGGCGGATTCTTCGTTGTAATCCCTTTAGTCCAGGTGGGTATGATCCAGTGGATTATGATCCTGTGGATTGTAATCCTTTGGAGGTAGGAAATGGAAGATAATAAAAGGATGGTTCTTGGGTTTGTTCTAATACTTCTTGTTATGATAATGTTTCAATTTCTAACTGTTTCACGGCAGAAAAAAGTTCCTGAAAGTTCCGGGGAGACAGTAATACAGGAGGCAAGAACAGAGGTAAAAAAGGAAATTCCAGAAAATAAAAGCATAGAAAGTATTCCTATTGAAGAAAAAGGATTGAACGAGATTTTTGCTAAGAGCGACACCACAAAGGACCAGGAGAAAAAGATAAACAGGATAGTAATAGTTGAGACGAATCTAATGAAGGCACATTTAAATCCAACGGGGGGAACAATAGATTCTATTTACCTTAAGGACTATGCTGTGACTTTAAAAGCACTTAATCAAGATGCCCAATTATTATCTACCGTAATGTTAAAAGGAAGTGCAAGATTCTCGACGGATGTTATCCCATTTAACGTGGAGGTAGAGGAAAGAGGAAAAGACAAGATAGTAATTTTCTCATATCTATATGATTCACTAGAAATAACTAAAACCTACCTATTTCAGGATGGTTCGTATCTTATAGGTCTGGAGTGTCTGCCCCAGTTAGAGTATTACTATAAAATAAGTTCTTTTGAGACCGGGGAAGCGTTCCCACGGGAGGCCCGTTACAGTGGAACAGTGTATTCGGTTGGAAAGAGGCCTCAAAATATTAATAAAAAAGATATGTTCAAGGGTGAAAATAAAGATATTACTGGAACTATAGATTGGGTTGGTTACGAAACAAAATATTTCTTCATTGGGTTAGTGCCAGAGGATTATGTTACTGAATTCACTGTGAACAAATCCCCTGATAACCCGAGTATTTTTGTGCGTGCTGAACCAAATGCAAGATTTTATTTTGGTCCTCTTAAGTATACGGTTCTATCTTCAGCCAAAGAAGGCTTGGAAGATGCTATATATTTTGGATGGGGTTTTATCCGTCCTATAAGTAAACTCTTATACCATTTCTTAAATTTTGTTCATCGTTTTGTCCATAACTTTGGGGTTGTTATAATCATATTTGCAATAGCAATAGTCCTTGTGTTCTCGCCGATTACACTAAGTAGTTTTCGATCTATGAATAAGATGCAAAAACTGCAGCCAAAAATGCAGGAATTACGGGAAAAATATAAAAAAGATCCACAACGTATGAACAAAGAGACAATGCAACTATATAAAGAATTTGGGGTTAATCCACTCTCCAGTTGTTTACCAATGTTGCTGCAGTTTCCTATTTTCTTTGCCCTATATTCGGTATTAAATAGTTCTATAGAGTTAAAGGGTGCACCCTTTATCTTATGGATAGAGGATTTATCGATGAAGGATCCGTATTATATTTTGCCTATCCTAATGGGTATATCTATGTTCTTGCAACAGCGCTTATTTTCTCCACAGCAGGGTTCTGAACAGCAAAGGATGCTTACATTTTTAATGCCTATTATTTTGACATTTGTTTTTCTCTCATTTCCATCAGGACTCACACTTTACTGGCTAACGTATAATATATTAACGATATCAATTCAATCGTATTTAAGAAAACAGACCTGAGGAGGTAAGCTATGGTTAACCATGAAATGAGAGTAGAAGCAGAAGATCTGGAAGGAGCAATAAAAAAGGGACTGGAGGAGTTTGATCTCCACTCAAAAGATGAAATGGAATGGGAGGTTGTATCTGAAGGGAGAGAGAGAGTCGAACTAAAGGTATGGAAGAAGGAATCAGAAAAGATTAAATTGGTAAGAGATGAGGTAAATACCTTTCTGGAGAAACTTGGCACTTCAGGCTCAATCGAGATTGAACAGGAGGATAATAAATTATACATTAATATAAGGACAAAGGATATGGATGGCTTACTTATAGGTAAATCCGGGAGAAATCTGGAATCCCTGCAACATCTTCTTTCAAGGATTATACATGGTAGAGATCATTCAATAGATCTTACCATTGATATTGCTGGTTATCGTAGAAAAAAGGAACATACTTTACAGGTTCGGGCAAGGGCTTTCGCTGAAGAGGTGAAGAGATCGCATAGAGAATTTATATTTGAACCTCTACCAGCATCACTCCGAAGAGCTGTGCATATTGCGATCTCGAAGGTTGAGGGAGTGAGAACTTATACCATAGGTGAGACAGACCTTAAGAAAGTAGTAATATCTCCTTCCAGGAAAAAAGATAGTTAAAGAACAATCTTCTATAATACGCAGTAATCTTCTTATTTACGAGAACAATTCTGATAAACGAATGGTTGAGTTTCAGGCGCTTAAAGGCAATACTATAGAGAACTCATTCTAAAATGATTGAGAATAGAGATACAATATGCGCTATAAGCACCCCGGTTGGCAGGGGTGCTATTTCACTTATTAGAATTAGTGGTAAAGATTCTGTTTCTATCGTTAGAGAAATCTTTACTGGTGCTAAGAGGGTAGAAGAGATGGAAGGGGGAAGTATTGTTCATGGTTGGATAATAGATCCAGATACAGAGAAAAGAATAGATGAGGTATTAGTTTCTGTATTCAGGGAACCCCATTCATACACCGGAGAGGATTTGATAGAGATTTCCACACACGGAGGTATTGTTATTCCCAGGGAAGTTCTCAAGTTACTGGCAAAACACGGCTCACGCCTCGCTTTCCCCGGGGAATTTACCCGTCGGGCTTTTCTGAATGACAAAATGAGTCTATTGGAAGCAGAGGCATTATTGAATGTAGTTGAAGCGAAAACAGAAAGGGGGGCAAGGCTTGCGGAGGCAAACCTTGAGGGGAGATTGCGAAGGGAGATAGAAGAGATCAAGGATACTTTACTCAATATAAAAACCTTGCTTGAAGCAACGCTTGATTTTGAAGACAGAGAAAGACTGGAAATCAGGAGA
>Ga0307434_1001160_pt1 | contig 14745 bp, 15 predicted proteins | sample SalMarWE160220MG_FD_202156 | JGI IMG/M metagenome (GOLD analysis project Ga0307434, IMG submission 202156) | Salt marsh sediment microbial communities from the Plum Island Ecosystem LTER, Massachusetts, United States - WE1603-220 | ecosystem: Environmental > Aquatic > Marine > Intertidal zone >... | reverse complement strand
ATACTTCGATGACTATGGCGCAACCGCTGAAAGAGTTGGGGCAAATTTGCAGGGAAGAGAACGTTATCCTCTATGTGGATGCGACGGCAACGGTCGGGGGCAACCCGTTTGAAATGGATCTGTGGAAAATTGATGCTGTATCGTCAGGGCTGCAGAAATGCCTGTCAGGACCACCAGGGACCTCGCCCATCAGTATTAATGACCGGGTTATCGAGATTGTAATGTCGCGCAAGCATATCGAAGGAGGTATCCGGCCTGACGATGTTGCCGATGCAAGCGGGCCGATCATTCAGTCGAATTATTTTGACCTGCCCATGCTGATGGACTACTGGAGTCCAAAAAGGCTCAACCATCATACGGAGTCGACGCCTATGCTTTATGCGGCCCGCGAGTGTGCAAGAGCCGTTCTCAAGGAGGGCATCGATCAGGGGATTGCCCGGCACACGCTGGCAAGCACTGCGCTGCGTGCCGGGCTTACGGCAATGGGCCTGGAGCTGTTCGGCAATCCCGATCATCGGATGCTGAGTGTAACAGGAGTTTTGATTCCCGACAGTATCGATGATTGCGAGAAAGTCCGGTCTGAATTGTTAGGCGATTTTGGTATCGAGATCGGAACCAGCTTCGGACCGCTTCACGGGCGGATCTGGAGAATTGGTACCATGGGTTATGTTTGTCGAAAGGTTAATATTTTGCGGTGCCTGGCTTCTTTCGAAGCAGTATTAAGACGAAACGGATTTGACTGCCCGGCGAATGCCGGAGTGGATGAGGCCTATCGAGTATATGGTGAGACTGAACATGATGGAATTTGATAGCAGAGAAAACAGACCAAAAAATCGGCTTCTTTCAGAAAAACTTTGCGTAGTAAATATCGGTTTGGAGCAATTTGCCGCTGATCTCAGACAAATGGACATTCCGGTCGTCCACTTGGATTGGAAGCCTCCTGCGGGTGGCAATTTGAGACTTGCAACCTTGCTGTCGAAACTGGAGGACTGAATGTCCCGGGGCAGGATTGGCCAGTGAAAAAGGATAATAGATCAAAAATAAAAAAGGCAAATGCCGAAGCCATCGAAAGGATGCTGTCGGGAGATCCTGTGTGGATCGATGTTGTGCCTGCTGGTCAAATTATTGACGGTCTGAAGGAGCATCTGATTCTTCATGCAGGCCCACCCATCGGGTGGAAAGACATGTGCGGCCCTATGCGTGGTGCAGTTACGGGCATAGCCGTCTTTGAGGGCTGGGCCCGAGACCTCGAGGAAGCGGAAGACATGGCAGGTGCCGGAGAGTTTGAATTCCAGCCCAACCATCACTACGGTGCCGTTGGACCGATGACGGGAATGACGACCATGTCCCAGCCAGTAATGGTCATAAAAAACCGTACCTTCGAAAATCTCGCTTACTGTACAATAAACGAAGGTCTGGGCAAGGTCATGAGGTTCGGAGGGAACGATAGCGAAGTTCTGGATCGTTTGGCCTGGATAAGAGACATACTGGGCCCAGGTCTGGCAACAGCGGTCAGGGATCTGAAGGGAATAGCTTTAAAGGGCGTGGTCGGCCGGGGACTGACCATGGGGGACGAAATGCATCAGAGGAACATTGCCTGTTCAGCGCTTGTATTACGTGAACTGTCACCGGCTTTGGCGCGCACCACCATTAACTCGAGTGAGTTGTCGGAAATTTTGACTTTTATCGGAAGAAATGATCAGTTTTTCCTCAATCTGGCGATGGCCATGGGAAAGGCGATAATGGATCCGGTACGAAATATCGATTGTTCTACCGTGGTAACCGCCATGGCGCGCAATGGTACTGATTTTGGAATTCGTGTAAGCGGTACAGGTGATCAGTGGTTCACCGCACCGGTCGAAATGCCGGAGGGGTTATATTTTCCGGGTTACACCGAAGCGGACGCAAATCCGGACATGGGTGATTCTACGATCGTCGAGACCATTGGACTTGGAGGATTTGCAATGGCGGCATCTCCGGCCGTTGCCGGATTTGTAGGTGCTGGACCGGCTTCTGAAGGCTTCAGTTATACACGCACTATGATGGAGATTACATTAGCTCAAAATCCGGAATGGTCGATTCCGGCCATGGATTATACAGGTGTCCCAACGGGTATCGATATTCGACGTGTCGTGGAGACCGGATTGACACCGACAATAAATACCGGCATCGCCCATAAAGAGCCTGGCGTCGGTCAGGTTGGTGCCGGTGTCGTTAAGGCTCCTCTGGCTTGTTTTGAGAAAGCTCTGATTGCTTTCGGCGAAAAGATGGGGGTCGCATGAGCTTCTCGATTGTCAATAAGATACGCAAAGGAGCTTATATTGATTCCGTCGCTTTGATGCAGATATCGAGACAGCTCAAGGAGCTTGATGGGGTTGATGAAGCGGGTCTCATGATGGGCACGCCAGCGAATTTGCGGATTATGGCAGATGCCGGTGTCCTGTCTGATATCGGAAAAACAGCCGCTCCCAATGATCTGGTCATTGCCATTCGTGCACGCAATCCTTCATCTGCGGAAACAGCACTGAAAAAAGCTGTAGATCTTCTGGGGAGCCCACGGGCCAGAGAGAGCGGGCTGGTCTGGCGTCCAAATACTATCCGCACTGCCGTTGCAGAACACCCGCAAGCCAACCTTGCAATTGTATCCGTGGCGGGAGAGTATGCAGCCGCGGAAGCACGTAAAGCCCTGCGCAACAACTTGAATGTCATGATATTCAGTGACAACCTATCTATTGAGGAGGAAATGTCGTTAAAACAGGAAGCGCGAGATTCAGGTCTGTTGGTCATGGGGCCGGACTGCGGTACAGCCATAATTGGAGGAGTGCCCCTGGCATTCGCCAATCGCGTTTCAGATGGTGACATCGGAATTATTGGAGCTTCGGGAACAGGCATCCAGGAGGTATCGTGTCTAATCTCGCGTCTTGGCAAAGGTATTTCTCATGCGATCGGTGTTGGCGGGCGGGACCTATCATTAGAGGTTGGTGGAATGTCAACGCTGGCAGCCATCGATTTGCTGGACGAAGATCCTGGAACCCGGCATATCGTGATTGTCTCCAAACCTCCCGCTGAACAGGTCGTAGCGCGCATATTTGACAGGATCGCCCAGAGCCCAAAGCCCTTTACAATTTGTCTTCTGGGTGCGGGAAAAAAAAGTGCTCCAGCTAATGCCGCAATCGTTTCAACTTTAAAGTCAGCTTCCGAACATGCGGCTGGCAATAAACTTCGGGTCGAAGGCGATCTAACAGTACAATCCGGCGCACCGCAAATGAAAACGCCCGGTTTGACGATACGTGGACTATTTGCGGGAGGTACCTTATGTGCAGAGGCACAGATCGTATTGCTGGACCATAATGAACCGGTCCATTCCAATGTGCCAGTTCCAGGGTCCAGTTTACCTGACGGAAAGAGAGGTCATCTGTTGCTGGACCTCGGTGCCGACGAGTATACCCGCGGCAGACCTCATCCAATGATTGATCCGCACGTACGAAATGACTTTCTTATACAGGCCATCGAAGATACGGCCGTTGGTGCGGTAGTGGTTGACGTGGTCCTGGGATATGGTTCCCATGAAAATCCGGCCGCAGTTCTGGCTGCCGCTTTGGCTGAGCATGGTGACGCCCGACCTCAAATTGTCGCCTCCGTATGCGGTACAGATCGTGACATTCAGGGACGGCGAACGCAGATTTCATTGTTAAAGGATGCAGGTGTGCTTGTGGCAGAATCCAATGCTGATGCGATACTGAAAGCTTTGTCCATTGTGCGCGAGCGTGATGGTGGATGACGGGTGAAATGCAATGCCTGCTTTAACCGGCCTTCCATCAGAACTATTGGTTGCTATTGGCGGAAATGCGATTCATCCGGAAAATACCGGTGGTACGTCTGCCGAACAGGAGGCTGTAGCTGCCGGCGCTGCACAGGCATTGCTGCCTCTTGGTCTCAATATTGAACATCTGATTATAACGCACGGTAACGGACCTGTGGTCGGCAAGATTCTTATGCGCCAGGCATTTTCAAGTCATAGGGTCGTTCCGATGCCATTGGAGATCTGCGTAGCACACAGTCAGGGCGGGATCGCTTATTTGCTTATGCAGGCAATGGAAAATGCGTTAAGGAAAGCAGACTGTGATCGACACGTGGCGTGTCTTCTTACTCAGGTTGAAGTAGCCCCTGATGACCCGGCATTTTCAAATCCAACAAAGCCCATTGGACCTTTTTTTGAAGAACCGGAAGCGCGTCGGTTGGAAAAAGAACTGGGATGGCGGATGGTTGAGGATTCCGGTCGCGGTTGGCGCCATGTTGTCCCCTCACCATTACCACAGCATGTCTGTGATATCTCACTGGTGCAGGCCCTCGCCCGGCGAGGGACGATAGTTATCGCTGGCGGCGGTGGAGGAATCCCCGTAATCCGCGGACCGAAAGGGGTGAGGAAAGGTGTTTCTGCCGTGATTGACAAGGATCTGACTTCGGCGCTAATGGCCAATGTGCTGGGCATTGATACCTTGTTGATTCTAACCGCTGTGGAGAAGGTCGCCGTGAATTTTGGCAAATCCGGCCAGCGCAATCTTGATGATGTCGGACTTGATGAATTACGCAGACTTCATGCGGAAGGTCAATTTCCCGCCGGGAGTATGGGACCTAAAGTAGAGGCCGCGATAAAATTTATAGAAGGTGGTGGAAAACATGCGATTATCGGTCAGCTCGAACTCGCGATGGAGGCGTTGACGGGTGAGAGCGGAACACACATCAGGTCAGACGAAAACAAGTGATATGGAGCCCGGCAATCTCAAAATTGACTGTTTTGGCCGATTCGCAAGAAAGTTTCTGTACCACTATCGGTCTGGTAAGTTGGCCGCGATATTCGATCGCTGCTTCTATCTCGAGCACGATGGTGAACTTATATGTATAGGGTCACCCGCCATTGGCCCGGGACCTCTCAACGCTCTTGTTGAGGAAGAATTAAATTTCAACAATCTCACTATTCGTCTGGCTGAAGGACGAGCCGTCACTTGGAATCGAATGAAGATGAATGTGGGAGGCTTGAGGATTGATTTCAAAGATGCAGTGAAATGGAAAGCCCCCACCCCGTGCAGTTCAGCTGACATTTGTGCAATCTCCAAAAGTGCTCATTCCTTCATTGCAAATAGTAGTGAGCAGTTGCCAAGGCAGGGTCTGGCGCCACTTGTGTTCCCATCCCTGTTACCGGATCAGGGCCGGCTCTTTGCACCACGCGTTGCTCATTCTGATGGAGTGGTCCGCCAATCTGTGAGGCCTTGGATTGCAATGTTGGAACACTGGTTGTATCTCGAGCTGAGACGTATTCCTTCATCGATCGATGTCGAAGAGCCGATTGGCAATCTGCTCGGCCTCGGACCGGGTTTGACGCCCTCCGGTGATGATTTTATCGGAGGGCTGTTGGTTGCCCTGAAACTTCTGAAATGTGATCAGGTGCAGCAGAAGCTTGCCCGGATAGTACTCAACAAGGCACGGACCAAAACGACCGATTTGAGTGCCGCCCACCTCGAGGCGGCGGCACAGGGCGAGGCCATTGAAGCATTTCATCTGTTGATGAATGATATTCTGCTTGGTGAAGTAACCAGACACAGCATTCACTTGCAAGACATAAGCAGGATCGGTCATAGTTCCGGATGGGATATGGCTGCCGGCGGAATGTTCGCTCTCAGACAATGGCTAATAGCACATTACAGACACCAAGTACCTGTACACTGAAATTTGCTTTTCAAACCGGATTAACGATTATTTCCCAAATTCGCAACTTTGACAACACGTTCCCGACTCGGACTATAGGCTTTCCCGTGTTTGAATTTTTAAAAGTCTCCGGGCATTGCCATTAAATATTTTTGCCTTGTCCTCCTCGCTGATCGAGACATTGGTCAGCCAGTTTACACCGGGAGGGTTGGGGACGAATGGCCAATCGATGGAAAACAGGATTCGATCGGCGCCGAGTTCCTGAATGGCGCACAGCAGCGCCGTGTCGGAAAAATTCCCACTCGTTGTAATCCAGAAATTTTTACAGAATTTTTCCCGGAACGATACCGGATCGTTTCCTTCCCGAGACAGGGTGTGATCGATTCTCCAGAGCAGAAACGGAAGGCCTTCCCCCATATGTCCCAGTAATATTTTGACATCGGGATAGGCGTCAAATACGCCACTCAACACAAGACGGATGGCCTGTGTGCCCATCTCGACGGTAAAACCCCATCCGGCAGTGGGAAACAGCGGAAAGCTCTCTACATATTCCTTATAGTAGGCATTTACGACATCGTCGTGCGGAAAGGCGGGGTGAATATAAATTGGGACATCCAAAACTTGAGCGCGTTCGAAAATCGGCCAAAACCTTTTATCGTCTAGAAATACTCCATTTGTCAGGCCATGTACCATCGCTCCCTTGAAACCCAGATCTTTGACGGCCCGTTCCAGTTCATCGGGAGCGGCTTCGGGATCGGGTGTGGGAAGAGCAGCAAAAGCGGCGAAACGGTCAGGATTGGAGTTTATGGTTTGATGCAGACGGTCGTTGGTTTGCCGGGTTATTTGAGCAGCAATGCCAGGTTCCAGTTTTTGGGTGCCGGGCGCTCCCAGTGAAAGCACCTGCATATCGACCCCGGCCTCATCCATTTCCCGAAGGCGAAGTTCGCCCAAGTCGTTGAGACGTTCCTGAATTGGAGGCAGTCTCAGAACATCCCGGCCTTTGAAATGGGCTGCAACCTCGCCATCCAGATAATGTTCTTCAATGGCTATGACCTGATGTTTTTTCCGTTTCTTCACGATGTCCTCCCTTTTTCATCAATAAATTCTTTCGTTATTTTTTATTTTGAAACGCTGTTAAATCATCGAAATTTATAATGGGCCTTAACTTTATGCTGTAACTATCGGACTGTGGCTTCGGCACTCGTCGCCACAAATCCCTTGGGATCGAGAGCACGAAGGCAATAGCCGTCGGCTGTTTTTCTCCCCTCAATGTCGAAAGGCCCGGTATCGAACAATGGTCTTATGGCGCGGTAGGAAAAGGATTCTAAAGTCTTGTCCGGCACGTTCTTTCTGACATGCTCTGCAAGCAGGGTAGCTGTCAGAGGCCCATGGAATACAAGTCCCGGATACTGTTCCACATTGACAACGTAATCGCGGTCATAGTGAATGCGGTGACCATTGAAGGTCAATGCCGAATACCGAAACAGAAGCAACGTAGTGGGAACGATCTTCTGCAGCCAGCCGTCGTCGATTTTCCAGTCTTCCGGTGGTTCCGGGTTGGATCTCCTGGGGGATTTGGCGGCATCCCGGTAAACTATGTTCTGCGTTTCTGTGACGAGTACTTTGTCGTCTTTAGTGTAATCGTGCCGGACAGTGACAAATATCAGAGGACCTGTACGACCTTCCTTGAACTCCACATCTTGAATGGTGGATAATTTTTCAATCCGGTCTCCGATTTTTAAAGGCTGGAAAAAATCAAGCGATCCGCCTGCCCACATTCGGTTGGGGAGGCTCACCGGGGGTAGAAAACCCCCCTTTTTTGGGTGGCCGTCGGGTCCTGTTTCAGCGGAGGGGACGGGTTGCCAGAAGTAGATCCAGTGCCAAAGTGGTGGCAGCGGATCTCCGGAACTGAAGCGGTCAGGTTTGGTATCAAGCGTCATGCCCAGGGCCTCAGCCCGATCAGCGGTCAATTGATCGGAAATTCGTTGCTGGCGCCCCCGCCAGCTCTGGATGAGTTCAAGTTCCTGTTTATCCATGTAACATTCCCATACTTATCTCTGATCCGGCATCTGCAAACTAACTCTTGACTGTTCAGGTGTCGGCAGCGAATTCCCGGCGCAAAGCTTGTGTATGGGCGCCAAGTGCGGGAATATCACCTGGGTAAGTCGTCTCCTGCCACCCCGAAACCGGAGGCACCGGCATTTTCACAGGACCAGATGGAGATCCCACGGTTGTTCGCTGCAATTGAGGATGCCCGGATAGGTCACCTACACTGTTAAATGAGCCATGAGCGATGTCTCCTTGCTTAAGGAGCTGGATGACCTGATTATGTGTCCGGCTGTTGAAAATTCTGCTTATGATCTGATCAAGCTTTTTGCGATTTGCCACTCTTTGACTGTTACTGTTCAATTCCGGGTCCCCGGCAATTTGGCAATCTCCCAGCACGACTTCGCAAAACCGCGACCATTCCCTCTCATTCTGTATCGCGATAACAATCGTTCGTCCGTCACCGGTCGAATAGGCGCCGTAAGGGGCGATGCTGGGATGATTCAGGCCCGACCGCAGGGGCTCCCTTCCTGCATAGTCAAAATGAAGCAGTGGTACCGTCATCCAGTCGGCAAGCGAGGAAAATAGAGATACTTTGAGGCTTTCTCCTTCGCCTGTCCGGCCTCTTTTTATCAAGGCCTGCAGGATCGCAGCGTTCGCATACATCCCGCACGACACGTCGGCAATCGACACACCGACACGGCCCGGCGCCTCCGGAGAGCCAGTAATGGATGCCAGGCCGGACTCGCACTGGACGAGTAAATCGTAGGCTCGCATGTCACGGTAACTCCCCTCATCACCATAGCCTGAGATATCGCAGGTAATCAGCGAGGGATTGCGTTCACGCAAAGCCTGAGAACCGAATCCAGCGCGCTCGGCCGCTCCGGGCGCGAGGTTCTGAATATAGATATCAGACTGGTCCACAATACGATGGAGAAGCGCCGCATCTTCCGGATTTTTAATATCAATGGCAAGCGATTCCTTTCCGCGATTCAACCAGACGAAATAGGCACTTTCACCATGAACGACATGATCATACTGCCGGGCGAAATCACCTTCCTTTCGTTCAACCTTAATTACCCTTGCCCCGGCTTCGGCGAGACGTGACGAACAATAGGGCGCTGCCACCGCCTGTTCCAGCGAAACAACTTTCAGACCTTCCAGGATCCCAGCCATCAGAACGACCTCGGCAGTCCGAGAACGTGTTCACCAATATAGCTCAGGATCAGATTGGTAGATATCGGAGCGATCTGATAAAGCCGGGTCTCCCGAAATTTGCGTTCTATGTGATACTCACGGGCAAAAGAATATCCGCCATGCGTCTGCATGCACATGTCGCCCGCCTTCCAGCTGGCCTCTGATGCGAGCATTTTTGCAATATTGGATTCTGCACCGCAGTGTCGTCCCTCATCGAAAAGTATTGCCGCCCGTTCAACCATCGATGCCGCCGCTTCAATTTCGGCATAGCATCTTGCGATGGGAAACTGGATACCCTGGTTTTGTCCAATCGGACGGTCAAATACGACCCGCTCCTTGGCATATCGTGTTGCCTTGTCGATAAAGTACCGGCCATCACCGATACACTCGGAAGCGATCAGAATTCGTTCGGCGTTCATACCGTCCAGGACCACGTGAAACCCATTGTCCTGTTCGCCAACAATATTTTCCGCGGGGATCTCCAAATTATCAAAAAACAGTTCGCAGGAATGATGATTTATCATGGCATCTATCGGACGTATGGTCAGTCCGTTGCCGTGTGCCTGCTTGAGATCGACGATGAAAGCGGTGAGGCCGTCACTGCGTCGGGTTATTTCACTTTTCGATTTGGTTCGGGCGAGCAGCAGCATTAAATCGGAATGTTCCACCCGGCTGATCCAGACTTTCTGTCCATTGACGACAAAATGATCACCATGGCGCTCGGCTGTGGTTTTGAGACTTGTGGTATCTGTGCCGGTTGTGGGTTCGGTAATGCCAAAACTTTGCAAACGGATCTTTCCGGAGGCAATCTCAGGAAGAAATTGTTCTTTCTGCGCGTCGTTTCCGTGACGAACGAGGGCGCCCATGACATACATTTGCGCATGACACGCACCGGGGTTGCCTCCAGACCGGGAAACTTCTTCGAGAATGGCCCCTGCTTCGAGAACGCCCAGACCACTGCCTCCATACTGTTCCGGAATGAGCGCACCGAGATATCCCGCTTCAGTCAGTTCTCTCACAAACTCTGTCGGGTAGGCTTTATCACTATCCAGATCTGACCAATAACCTTCCTTATACTTGGCGCAAAGCGCGCGAACTCCTTGTCTGATATCGGCAATTTGAGCCCGACGCTCTTCTCCTACATCCATAACACTTTCACCTGTTTAGACTATTCAAGTCATAGTTCATAATTTTTTTGAACTCTTCAAGACCAAACTGGACCCATGTTAGTTTGAGGTTCACTTTTTCAAATTGACTGTAAAATACGAACGACCGGGAAACGGCACGGGCTAACCCCCGCTTGAAAATAATTTGGGATTTTCAGTACTCCCATTTATTTTATGGCTAGAATTTCTGAAAGCCGTGAGAGAATTGTCGTGCGCTCATCTGCATCAAGGTCTAGAATTTCAAGGACCAAAACGTTATCAGTTACAAGATTCTCGAAAACGTAGATTGGCGGCTGGCCGGATCTGAGGTTATCCGCAATCTCAGGCGTCGAGCGACCTAAAAATTTTTCATCTATTTTGCAGTGAATACGAGAAAATGGTCCTTTGGTAGGGTCCGGTACAGTTTGTGCAGATATTCCTTCAATTCGGTTGAGACAATCAGAAAACGCCTCCGCATCGCGCTGCCTGTCGCGCTTCCAGGCCTGCATATCTGTGTTTTCGCGGTAGCTGAGTGCAGCGAGTGTTCCGATGATGGCCTCCTTGCTGGGTTTCATCGTTCTGCCGATGCCCTGTTCCTGTGTCCGTATCGCGTTAACCAAATCACGTTTGCCCACCACGATTCCGGCGGTGGGGCCAGCAAGATATTTCTGCGCGCTGAAAATACAAAGATCCCCACCGGCTTGAGCCACTTCATCTAGTCTTAAATCCTGAGCCGCAGCGTCGACGATGACAGGTTTGCTTAAACTATGAGAGAGCTCAACGGCCATTTGTAAATCAACCATGTCTCCCTGGCAAAGACGTGAATCGACATAGACCATACACGCGACGTTTTCCTCGGACAAGGCTTGCGCCAGTTGTTGCGGTCCACACATTTTTGCATCTCCGGCAGTAATGATGCCGGCTCCGGAAAGACGAATTGCCTGCTCTATCGGATTTCCATAATTGACCAGATGGCCGGCCTGGATCACAACCAGATTTGGCATGCCGGTGGTGTCCGGAAGTTGTGCAACCTTCGCCCTATCCTCTCCACTCATAACAGCTGCTACTGCCAGGGTTATAGCGGCGGCGGCACAATGCGTCACAGCGCCGGCTTCCAGGCCCGAAATACGGCTTAATGCCTCATCTGCAATGTCCATTAATTCATCAATGACAAAATAGTTCTGCAGCGCATAGCTGACCGCATCAGCGACCTCCTTAGGAGATCTCGACACACCCAAAGGGGTAAATACGCCCCGGGCATTAATAATTTTGTGAAGGTCATAGTCTTGATGCAATTTAAGGTTTGTGATTATGGCATTTAAGGGGGAATGATAATTCATGATCTGGGGATGTTTCTGGATCTACTTGCCGGTCCACCGGATGGCTGGTTTTCAACAATCATGAGGTGCATTATGTTCATCACGGATCTAAAATGATAGTCTGTTTTTGAGCTGCTATACTGCAGTAGGACCGGGGCACGATAAATCTTGAATTTACTCACATGGGATGGGATTTTCTGGAATGAAAAGTCCGATATGCCGGAACGCATCATCTGGTTCAGGTGATTTGCTAGCCTTTTTGCTTGTTTGGGCAATAGCAGTGACAGGCAGCGTCGCAAATGTGTACAGCCAGGGGTCAATCGAAAGCTTTACCGGGTTCAAGCGGGACACTGACGCACCGATCAACATCGAAGCCGACACATTGGATGTGAATGATAAAAGCAAAATCGCAGTTTTTCGAGGTGATGTCAGGGCACATCAGGGCACATTCCTGCTACGCTCGAAGGAACTGCGCATTACCTACAAAGGGGATAATGGCGGTTCATCCATGGGGTCAGAGATTACCCGGATTGAGGCCAAGGAAAAAGTCCTCATCACATCGGTAGGCGAGCAATCGGCATCCAGTGAATGGGCTAATTTCGACGTTGCCAGCAACACAATTGAAATTGGTGGAAACGTGATCTTGACGCAAGGCAAGAACGTTTTGAAATGCGGGACGATGTTCATAGACCTGAATACCGGAAGGAGCCGCTGCAATACGCGTGATGGACGCGTACGCGGTATTTTTAATCCCAAGAAAACTTCGAGGCCGGCCAGTTCAAAAACAAACTAAGCGAGCGCCAGCAGCTAAAATCCTTCTACGACGACATTGTAGTGAACAGCCTCAGGCGCACCGTCGAGGCAATCACCGATAAGACTTCTCCATTCCTGAAAAGATTCCGATCCCCTGAAATCAACCGTATGATTTTCAAGTGTTACCCATTCAACAAACAGCAGATACATCTCCGGTTTTTCCAGACAGCGCTGTAATTTCATGGATTTGCATCCCTCGGCTCCAGAAAACAGAGGGATCGCTTTTTTTACAGCAGCTTCAAAATCGGAATCCATGCCACGTTTGATATTTATTGTCGCAATTTCAAGGACCATAATTTTACACTCCCGTGAGTTATCATAATAACATGATACATCATTTGCTTTTATCTGTACTGAAATAGACCGCAAAGTATTGGTTGGCAACTCTCTTCGACCTGATTATTTCGCTGCCGTTTTAATCAGGCGGTCAGACCCGGGCCTTCGGGGCTTCTTCCTATTTCCACGAATCTGATGAGTGTTGCGGGAGGTTCACTGCGGCGACCATAAAATCTCGGCAGGCGGCCCGGTATTCCGTGGGCGATGCCCCGGGGGGCCAGGTAGAGTTGGCTTTGTGCAGCCGTTTCGGGCCTGAAAGGCTTTTCTTTGGGAGTTAAATATTTTTCCTGGCAGACCCCAAATACGCTGCGACAGCGATCCCGATAATCAGAATTATCATTGTCAATGGGTCGATCCAGCTTCGATCCACACCAAGCAGGTGACCAGTAAGATATATGATAAGATTCAAACCCATCACCACCAGAATTCCGGTTGCCAGAGCCTTGAAAAATTTCGCAATTCCGTGCTGCCAGGGACGGGCACGGAAGAATAGATAGAGCACGGCGATCAGTAGAATTAGAATAAAAACATTCATCGTTTTCCTGCCATGGGAATCATCACCTTTGATTGTTGACGATCTTTTGACGTTTTATTCCCCTGTAGATGGCATAGCTCATGATTAATACCGCGCTGGAGACGGCAGCTGACCGCACAATCGTGATAGGGACACCTGCAAGAGTAAGTAATGATATGAATGCAATATAGCTCACTAGTGACAATATGATACCGACGAGAACGACACTAAAGAAAGTCGCGAGTGGAAGCGACATCAGCCGTGCGGCTATGGTGGCCGCAACCAGAATAAGCATTACTATAACGACCCACCTTAAATCCATTCTACGAATCCCCGTGCATTGTCGATTTCATCAGTATCTCAAAACAGAACAATATTCATTTGATTTTACCGTCGACATTGATAATTTTCAAAAAATTGCTCTCAAACCAGGATATTGTAAAGATATCCAGGTAAATTCCATTGTCATTCGGCGGAATCGCAGTGGTCAACTCAGTCTATTGGTAGTTGTTCGAGTTGGTTGCAATCAGAATACAGATGAAAGAGGATAGAATAGGGAGAATTGAGAACTGTCTTATTCACCATAACTCTTCATGCGGCTTCTGCGGTTTAATCGCAACTTAGGTTTTCAATCCAATGTCACAATCCATAAGTCTGGTTTCATTCAATATTCTGGAGGGATTAAGACCACTCATGTCAATGCCGAATGAACGCCGTCTTGTCGATCGGGAAAGGGCCGAGGCAGCAAAGGCGGTTGTTCAGGAATGTGCTCCGGATATTTTGGTATTAAATGAAGCTTTATTCTGCCGGCAATATGAAGAGAAATCGATAGATTATGCAAATCTGTTTAGCTTTCCATACCAGGTTTCAGCCCTCTATGATAATGAATGGGGGAATGCCATATTGAGCCGTTTTGAGATATCAGCCTATGAAGAAATGCGCATCTATAACCGTGGAGGATTAAAGGCCAGAATTGAATCCCCTCAGGGTCCATTGAATATCGCATCATATCACCCCCATCCCCACCGAAACCCTGAAAACAAGGCGCATGATTTCACCCGCCTCGTTGAAGGGATTTCCGGACCCCTGATAGTTTGCGGTGATCTGAATTGCATCAATCCGGAAGATTCTGTCAATCGGCAGAAGCTAGTAACGTCATTTGAAAGATTTTCAGAAACACCGTCTGAAACGCTGGATCGATTTATAGAAAGTGGCAAACATGTTTTTAAGTCATTGTCTGAGCTCGGTCTCAAGGATGCGGTGCCTGTTTCGGGGCGCCGCTATACTATTCCCACGGATCTGATCAGTATCAACAAAGATTCCGCCATTCGTATTGATCACATTCTGGCCAATCAGGATGTTACGATCGTCGGGGGAGAGGTTGTGCACAGCCGCCAGAGTAACAAAGCAAGTGATCACCATCCCGTAATGATCGAATTTTATCTTACAACTGGGGACTGAAATCCAATCTGGAACCGAACTTGCCAGTCCATTTCGTTTCAGGTTTGGAAAAGTAGCCGATTCCGGAAGTTTTCCGGTAAAACACACTTTTTAACCACTACGCAATTCTCGTGCAATGGTGGCACGGTGGCTAGTGGCTGTGGAATGGACTGGAATTACAGGGGTTGAAACCGATGTTATTCAGTTGGATTTATCGATTTTGTTGCTT
>Ga0307434_1001157_pt1 | contig 14757 bp, 12 predicted proteins | sample SalMarWE160220MG_FD_202156 | JGI IMG/M metagenome (GOLD analysis project Ga0307434, IMG submission 202156) | Salt marsh sediment microbial communities from the Plum Island Ecosystem LTER, Massachusetts, United States - WE1603-220 | ecosystem: Environmental > Aquatic > Marine > Intertidal zone >... | reverse complement strand
TTTAACGTTAATCCCTCATAGGTATCGTTCAAAGTGTAATGGGTGTCACATGTTTTAGCGTTAGTTAATATTGGTAAAGAAGAACGGTCTCAAAAGGGAGTTACATAAGCGAGGGGTTGATATCGTTGTCGCTCCTCCAAAGAGGAAAGAGAAAAAGAGTTCTAGTACAACAAAAGTATGCTCAAACCCATTGATATGATCATGATCGCGTTATAAGGACCACCTCGAAAAATTGCAATATATCCCTTTTTTATTCCAAAATTTAGTAAAGTAACCGAATGGTTTATATACTACCACGTTGCCGTTGTATAGTAACGGTAATATAGAAAAATGGCCAATACCATAAATATAAAACAAGTCCAGCTACTGAGGATCTTGGTCAAGGAGAGGGCAATTGTTAGACTGTTGAAAACAATAGGAAACTCCGATTACCCGACAAGAGAACTACTTAACAAGCTGGGTGCCTACGGATACGGACACAAGCTATTGGTAAGAGCTGAAAAAATTGGTCTTGTTCAGAGAAAAGTGCAGAAGAACAGGGTTTACAACAAGCTCACAGTCGATGGTAAAAAGGTAGTCAAACTCGCAAAACAGATCGGAGTTTAGCTTTGTGTAGCTCCGCGTAGAGAAATAATCGAAGTAGCGCTTTAGCTTGGTACCAAATGCGGACTAAGTTTCCCCTGTTTTTATTTTAATAGGAACTTTCTTGTCATCTCCAAAATTTGGCAGAATCGCTAGTCTGCAGCTGAAGTAGAAATTTAGTGAAAGTGCGATAAAGCAGCGAATTCCTTGAGGGAAAAAGTGTACTGTTTAACGTTGATAGGAGTTATTTAATGCAGAGATTTGAAGCCGGAGGCAAGTTCGTAAATTTTGTCATACCATGACTTTGATTTAATTATTCCACTGGCCACAAGAATACCTTTCGCGCCCAACCGTATTGCACTCTGAACGTCCTCTTTATCAACGATGCCAGCACCGCATATGACCTTGCTACTCTTTGACCTCTCTGAGACAGCAGATATTGATTCTGTAACAATAGATGGATTTTCCTTAGAAACTGCTTTGCCGGAGCCGATTAGCTCTGGGGGCTCAATGGCTATGAAATCAGGAGTATATCCAGCTATAGTTCCTGCTTCTTGAGGCGTTCTAACGCAGACAATTGAAACCATTTGCAGGTGTTTTAAGATATTAACGAGTTCTCTTATAGAATCTGTGCTGTCGATTCTGTGCTCACTATGGTTAATAATTGAGCCAGTAACGCCAAATGATTTGAGGATCTCTGGAACAACAAATCCAGTTGTTGATCCGGGTTTTGAATAGTCAATATGTTGACTAATTACTGGAGTCTTTACTGTGGCACATACTTGACTCAACGATGGTTGGGGAGGGGCTACAATGATATCCACCCCCGTATCATTCCTAACCTGGTCAGAAACTTTCGATAGTTCCATGCTGTTTTCTCCTGAAATCTCTAAATAGTTCTTAAAATTGATGATAAATGGTGAGCTGAATTTACTCATGATGGAGAACCTGTCATTTTGGCTGACACGAATGTTGCCTATATGCACAAATTAAAAAAGAGAGGATATTTTGTCATTGTAAATGTAAATGTAGTTGTAGTACGGTAGATCACAAAGTACCGGGCTGGACATTGCAAGTCTTTGATAATACCCATTGTTTTTCATTTTTTATTACATCTATATTATTTAGTCTTGCGTACTACTTGTTCGATATCTTTGAATTTCTGATTAAGCTTCTTCATCCTTGCTTCGTAGCCTTTGTTATACTCAAGCTCTTCCGGGACCAGTGTAGCCGGGTGAATGAAACCTTGGTTCCGCATCACCATTGCCCGCTCAGCAGCCCACGTTCTCTGTAGTTCCCAATCTGCAGTACCGAATCCATCATGGGGGCCGGTAAATTTACCATTATGCATGCTGAATACTAGACAAGAGACTATTGGAAGCGAATAGTTAATGGATGCAGCTGAATTTAGCTTTACGGGCATTATGGGCATGTGATGGCTCCCACGTGTATTTCCTGCTACAAAGTGCGGATTATTAAATGCACTACCTACCTCCTCCGTAGCTGGGAAGTCCTTCTGAGTTCTCACTATCATGATAGGGTCATCTTTACCTACATACGTACCGGCGATATTGTGTAATCTATCCGTTGAAGCCGATACTATCGTCTCCCCCTGTTCATCTTCTGAAGAAACAATGGAATGAACAACATATCTCCCAGGGTACATGAGCGCAGCTTCTAGCTCTGCCTTATCCTCCCACATCTTTAGGCTAGCCACTTTTCCTGACATGACATCCATAATTCTGAAGGTGACGCCTCCAGCTAGCTTCTCGTTTATAAGTAGACCAGTATTGCTTCCAGCATCTACAAAGGCACGCCACAACGGAAAGTTAAATGCTCCCGGTTCTGTCTTGTCGGCAGCGTATACGCTAAAAACTTCACTTGGTCTTTCATCCATCTCAATTTCTGCTACACCTGGTCCCATTCCTTTAACATTTCCTGAAAAAGCATCCTTCAAAAGATCTTGACCTGCTCCGTATAATCCCTGCTCCTTTGCAACCTTAGTCCCAGTCGTAAATGCGTCCCAAGCTAATTTGTGAATCTTTTCATTGTCCACCCCATGAGTATGACTCATAATCAAGTGGATATCGTCACCTGTGTACCCAATGTACAGGTCAATTAGCAGATTTTTTGAATTTTTCCTGACAAATTCTTTTACAGAGTTTAAAAGTTCATCACTTGGTCGTGTATGGCCCCCGATGGCCCCGATATCTGCCTTTATGGCTGATACAGTTACTCTCATTAATTTTCCCTAGCATAATTCGCTTTGTGCATCATAAATCCTTTCCGATATGTGCCTGCCTTGCTACGCTGACACGTCACTTTTACTTACGAATATTCTTGCCATCCTATCATTTGTTATTACATGGCTCGCTACAGCGGTGTTGTTAAGCTACTGATCTCGTCACATGGGTAGAATAAAATATTGGGTCATTGTTGCTCTTCCACTGGTATACTTCCTGAGCCAGTTTTTTTCGTTATTTACAAGCGGATTCGCTTCTTTTGTTTCCAGCGATCCAGTCATATTTGGAATAATCTTGACGATGATCTTTACGTTAAGCAAGCTTGCTGGATATGCATTTTGGACACGATAGCTGATGAATTTGTGGTGCCAAGGAATCTAGTTAGACTCGCCGGTTATGGCTATGTTATTTTAATTATGGCAACCTTTTCGATTATTCCTTATCTTCCGTTCGGATTTGTTACTATTCTCTTTTACGGAATTTCATCTCCCATGATACTTGTCGGAGTTTATTTTTCCGTCGTAGTTGTTTCGCAGGATTCAAAACTCAGAAGAACAATTAAGAAAATCAGAGGACGAAGCAGCATTATTCGCAGACATATCTTATGCTCAAGTTGAGGATGCGATAGAAAAGAAAGCAATGAGGCTCGTACAGAAGCTCTCAATGGAACCTTCATCAAGTTCGGTCGTTAAACCATCTGATGATGTGGACTTCAAGAATTATGCCATGTCGGTAATAAATGAAGCAAGATCATACGATCGAATCTATTCTAAAATAATGGAAAGAGAGCATTGATAATGGAAGAAGAGCATTGATAGAGCTCTTCTTCAGTTCATGAGAGATGATCATTTTACCCTATTCCGTAAAATGATGGATAGCCAGTACAACAAGTAGTCAAGGATTTTCTTGCAACAGAAGTAGAAATCAAACATGTTTCGGATATCAGTTCCAAACAATTCATGGTCTCAGATCTAGCCGTATTAGAAATTCTGAACTCAGCAAAAGATTTAGAGCGAAGACTTCAAGTTAAACATGATGCTACATTTAGTTAGGTTTTATTTTGATACCTTTGATGGGTTATGGGAATCGGCGACAGATGCGAGAAAACGAATAGCAGAATTGGAATCTATTTCTATCTCCTAATAATTTACATAATCAGACTGAAAATGATAAATGAAACCATTTTGTTTTCCGCCAGCAGACCCCGAGCGATTGCAAGACTTAAGTCAAGAGTTGCCTGAGATTTTCAACTCCTATTGAAGTAGCTTGTTCGTTGGTAGAATTTCAGGCACTATAGTTCCTAGGATACCGTGCTTTACATGGTATTGGTGTGATTATAATGTAATAAAGGAAATGTAATCTGATGTAATAAAGGAAATGTAATCTGATGTAATAAAGGAAATATATTAGCTGGAATTCACGAAATAGTTGTATCTCTTCTCAACCTCTTTGTTGTCTCCTTTTAGAATCAGGTTTGTTTCCTTCTGCAATAGTTCTCGGGTATGCTTTTTGAATTTTTCACTCTCAGGGCTGTTGGGAAATGTAGATAATGTATATTCTAAGTGATTCATGAATTCAACCACTTTATTTCTGAATTCATCTCTTGTTGGATTCCATTGGCTTTCTACCTTGAACCAACTCGTTGCACACGAGCACGAATAGAGTTTCGCCAAATCTTCGATCAGTCTTTCAATTTCAAAGTAATCCATCCTGAACATTTTGGGCAGCCTCGAGATAAGATTGTTGCATAGGATGCAACATATCCTATAGTAGGTCTTATAATCTCTCATCAACGTCGCAACCGTGACGCCGCCTTGTTAATTAATAGAACACAATTTGGGAATTCAAGCCGCAGCTTTATCTATTGGTGTAAAGGATAAATCTATTGACGAGGATCGAAAAACATTCTGTCGGGATCTTAAATTTCTTCCACCTTCTCTTAGCTTGTTCTTTCACGATAGGTTTTTCCGAATGTAAATCCGATCTAGTTCTTTTGGAATGGTTTCAAGAGGCCTGTTCCTTTGCCCCGACCGATCCATTCTTCTTGTATATTACTCGATTTTTTGAAAGACCATGTATGTGCCTTTGATTCGAAATGCCATTATCAAATCCCACCAGGTTTCTACCATCGATTCATTGAACCATTCAGGATGTCTCCATAATATACTTCATCAGCTGGTGTTGACTAGATAGATATTTTTTTAGGCTTCGGGAAGATATTACAGATTACCCGTTTTCCATCCGCGCATTGTACTCGTCCAACCTAAGAACCTATTTATCCTACATTCAGGTTATAGGTTGATTCAACGGCAAAGCTTTGTGTTCCAGTAGTCGGGTTATCAAGTACGCTGCCACCGAAGCTAATCTGATGATTTCCAGGAGGAAGTGGTTTTAGCATAACCCACCAACCCCCAGATACAGCTTTCGTTGGACCTGCTGGGGCTCCAAATATGTTGTTCTCAGGCAAGTCAACGTCGAATATAGGCGACTGTACATTATACTTATCTATATCATCTATTTTGACTCCGTCAACAGTCACTTCAATTGATGCGCCAGGCCACTGAGCACAATCACGTAACTCCTGTTCCGTCTTCATAGTCGGAAATTCGGCATAAGAACATTCTATGTTCAATGGGGAAAGAAATATGGCCTTTCCTACTGGCACATCACATTGACGAGTAACGGACCCCCCCGTCGTCCCAGCTAGATTCCACACTTGACCTTCCTGGTTTATGTCGCAATTCTCACCTGTCTGATCAGTTACTGGATTATTCTCTTCTGGGATAGAAAGTGCCCATATCCACCACTTCGCACTCCACTCACCATAAGTGGAATTGTAGGGTTTAGATCCTATTGGGAATGTCTCAATCTTGTCATTCTGTGCTGACGTCTGTGTGGCCAAAGCATTCAAAATGATAGTAGATAAGGTAACGAGTGAAATCACGGCAACCATAATCCTATATTCACGTAGAAAAACAATACTGTAATGCATCCGTTTTCTCTTACAGAGAACATCTACTTATATTTTAGCTGCTCCAGGGCACTGTTAAGTTAGGCCGACACAGCTAAAGCTATGAATGATCTTTCCTTATGTATGTTCAACAGAAGAAAACATCCATAGAACTCATGTTTTGTGCATTGTACTAGGAGTAAGTTTTAGAAATACTGCAAAGGCATCGGATCCGCTTATCTAGAAGAGAAGCCATTTTGTTGTATGGACTTGGGTACAGTTATGTAATCCGGTTAATTGAATTAGCGCCTTTATTATGGATAAGACTACGTACATTGTAGCTAAATTCTAAGGTAATTTTAGAATAGCATTATTCTAAGGCCTTGTTTCAGCTTATAGGCTGATGAATTTATTGAACCTTCTGTGCTCTAAAATTCTTTGAAAGTAGATCCTCACCTAATGTTCTTTTGATAGAAGAGAACACAATCTCTGCAATTCATCTTCCACTTGCATCTTTTAATTTTATCCATCCAATATACCCTACTTTTTTGATTGGCAAGACTTCGCAGTGGACATCCATTGGACCTAATGGACGCATTTTTCTGATACTTATTGCTGGTTCTAGTCGTCTAACAACTTGAAACTCCTATTATAATGAGCCTTATCGTAGCCGTTACCTTTAGTTACTCTGAATGATACGACCTGATATAGCCAGAAATCCTTTTACTATTCCCTGGATGGTTCTATAAGACATCTTAAATCCAATCTTGATTACTCTCCTTGCAAACATACCATCGAATACGATCTGATACATGTACATAATTGGCTTGGTCTTTTGGTGTTCTTGCGCAATGCAAGTATTCCACATATCAAATTTATGACTCAGAATAGAAGGTGTGAAAACTTAACTTAACAGAGGCTACATTAGGAATCCCAAACTAGGGAGTTAGAAAGGATTTATCTAGTATGCATCGGGAAAATATTGGACAACAAAAGAGATTATGAAATGAATCTAAGCTTTTTCAGGTCGTTAACTGGGTTGGTATATGATAATAGAATGATATTTCTTTTACTATCCACTCTAATTGCCTTCCTGATTCTAGACACGTTGCTTATCAAAATCTATCCTTTTAATACTATTGAACCGGTTTTCGGTCCCAGGCTTTCTATTTTTGTGATTATAGGATCGATGTTCGCAATAGGACAATATCTCATCTTAAAATACATCAGAAAGAAAAGTGCAAAGATCCGTTCTAAGGAAAAACACTTTGATAGGATACACGAAGTTGTTGTTGTAACCCAGGTTGTGATCACTGCAATACTACTTGTTGTAATTTTGCAGATGATTACGATGTCTCGTTATAACAATGGCATGATAATCGCATGCGCAACAATGAGTTATATTTTATCTATGCTGTTAATGACCATACTTTCAAAGCGTTTTTTTTCTTGGTCCAAGTCAAACAGGAACATCGTAGTCATATCTTACGCTATATCTTCGACTATAATTGCATTGAATGCTGGAATAACTATTGTTCTTGTGGATATTATTTTGTCACAACAACCATCTGAAGCAAGACCTCATTCAGGCCCTGTATCTCCCACTGTATCTCTTTTTTTTGCGACGTTTTCGTTAATTGGCACGCTAAACTACGCATTTGTTGCAACAACAGTAGCCTCATTTGTCTCATTTTGGCTTTCAACTGCACTACTACTACGGCATTACTCTGAAAGACTGGGACAGGCAAAATATTGGGTCATGCTAAGTATTCCTTTGGTCTTCTTCTTAAGTCAATTCATGCCCTTATTCGCGGAACTATTTTCCACTATGCGTCAATCAGAACCAGTCTTATTTAGCATGTTTTATACGACAATTTTTACTTTGAGCACACCCGCAGGGGGTATTCTCTTTGGCATCGCTTTCTGGATGGTAGCAAGAAGTCTTCCACGTCATAATGTTGTCAGAGATTATCTTATTATCTCTGCATTTGGCATTGTATTACTGTTCACTTCAAATCAGGCCATGATATTGGTGTCATTTTCCTATCCGCCGTTTGGACTTGTCACAATATCATTCTTGGGAATATCATCTTACCTGATCTTAGTAGGGATATATTCGTCAGCAATCTCTGTATCCCAGGACATTAGTTTGCGTAGATCTGTTAAGAATCAGGCTTTCCAGGAAGCCAAATTGTTGGATAGCATAGGTACCGCTCAAATGGAGCAAGAGATAGAGGAAAGGGCAATTTTACTCACAAGAAGATGTCAGGATATGATGGTGGAAGAGACTGGAATTTCCACCTCACTTAATGCTGAAGATATCAAAAAGTATCTAAAGGAAGTGATAGAAGAGGTCAAGAAACAAAGAACGGAGAGATAGCAGGGTCACTTTTTTCCATCTTTTTCTAGGTTGCTTGATATTGTTGTTAACACCGCCATTAACAGAATATATTATATCTATCCTTCGTTCATTTGATGGGAGATTTTAGCTTTGACAACGCGCAACAACAATCTAAACGATGATTCCTTATTATTTCCTCGAGAATCTAAACCGTTTGGCCGGTCTTGGGAGGAATGGGCAGCTTCTTGGTGCAAATGGCTACTGCAATTACCAAAGGGAATCAACCCTTCTCTTGATGACACGGGTGAAAATTGCTGTAAGAAACAAGAGGATGTAAACGTATGGTTTCTTGCTGGCTCTTTTGGAAATGTAGCCCCAATTAAACGTTATTGTAAGATACCAAAGCACAGATCTATACTTTTTCCAATCCTGGAAAAAGAAGATTCTTTTGCTGAGGATGTTGACTTGAACTACGAATCAGAGCTCAGACTTCGAGCTAAGCAGTTTATGGACAGGGTGAAGAATCTAGAACTTATTGTAGACGGAACAAAGGTTCAAAGGTTATATGAATATAGGGTTCAGTCGCCTATATTTGATTTAAATTTTCCCGTTAATTGCGTCTATGATATTGAACCGGGGTTGACCAAAGCAGTTTGTGATGGTTATTGGGTGTTCCTACGACCTCTTTCAGTGGGTGAACATGTAATACAATTTTCTGGCGAAGTGGCGATGATCAGAAATGATACCGTAACGAATCAGTTTAAAAACGATCCTTTGTATGCACACTTGAAGGAAAACATAGACAGAAATGCCTCATTTGTGTTAGAGATAATTTATCAGATCGTCGTTCGATAGTTCGCCGCGAAAGAGTTATCAGGATATAGTTACTTCGTAGGTTGTATCTATGTTTAAGGGATGTTCTTTTGAGCTAGCTTTAACCTTGTAGGTCCCGGACTGGGGATCATTTACGAAAATCCAATAGCCATCAGCTGCGGCAACAGTGTACCCCTCCCTAGTGTGCCAAACATTATTTTTCGGTAGTGTAAGTCTAAACAGCGGTGATTTTATTCGTATAATTTCGTTACTATAGTCCTCATCGTTTATTTCGGCATAGTAGTCATAGCCTTTTAAATCATCTGATGAGAGCTTTAGGAGTTCGTTGGGATTAACTATCTTATCGTCCTCCAACAAAGAGTGTTCGTAACATATAACAGGAACAAGAATAGATTTGCCTTCAGGAATAGTGCATTTCCGATGAACTTTTTCTGTTTCAGTAGTACCACATAAGAAATACACGTCATCATAGAACTGGCAGTTGTTTGCATTTTGTCCACTGGAATCTCTTGTTGGATTAGTTCCCTCAGGTTGTCCCACCATCCAACTCCACCAGCGGTTAGACCATTCTTGTAAGCTTTTACCATACGGCGTATCGTTCTCTTTGAATAATTTTACACCCATATTGTCTACCCTTATATAATAAGGGATCTATCATATAAGATCTTCTGTCGTTTCTATAGAATAGGCATGCTGCCATGCTCGTTCGGATCTTTGTTTATAGTTACTACTGAAAGACATTTCGGCAAAAATATAACATTAATCAGCCAGTCTCTCTTAGTACTGACTCGTCCTACTCGACTAATGTGAGGTGTTTCAATTGCCCTTCGACGCAATTGAATGGTTTGGATCTTTGTATACTATGGAAGCCCTGCCTTCAATCAAATAACCAATGATTCTCAGCATTCTATGCAACATACTACTAAATGTGATTAAGTCGAGTGTTATTAAACTTTGCTTACACCAGTCTTCACACTACCGAAAAAATGCAGTTTCTTGAGCCTTATGCAATTCGGATGATCTTGATTTAGTTCTGCTGATGTGGAGCGTTAAATTGTAAGATCGGGCCAGACAACTCAGTCTTGATTCTATCCCCACTAGAGAGGATTCGCCAACCGCTACGAAATAGCAATTACATAAAATAGTTAATGACGACCGAGTGTGTATCATGAGTTCAGAATTCGAATTTATGTAGAACGATTATCCCTCATTATACTCTATTCGGGTCCTTGACTGCAAGATCCTAAAATTATTATGAATCCGGGAATCAATAAGCAAATAGAAAGCTAAAAATTATCGGTATGTAATTCAGTTTGATTACATAATGCCCATAACTGACGCTACAAAGAAACAGATCGCTCAACAGCGAAGACTTTTCTTTAAAATATGTTTCAAATGTGGAGGTAGGAATCCAATCTCTGCAGAACGTTGCAGAAAGTGTCATGGAAGTCAGCTTAGGCTGAAGAATAGATCACTTGGGGCAAAGAAATGAATTGCCCTGTGTGACGGTTAGTTTGTAATTAGCTATATTATTATAGTAGGCTCAAGTAATTAATTAGAAGGGCGCGCGATAAGATGTATGATGCAGTCGCTGGTTTATTTTTCAAAGGTATTGAATTTTTGTATAAATGGCTGAGCGAGAACCTGCTAGCACATATATTAGCTTTTTCAAAGGAATTTGGGGCTGTAATAGTATTTATATCAGCAGTCATTTTCCTTTTGATTGCAGTATATCTAATAATGAAACAGGCGAGAAGATTGCCTACAAGTTATGCAATCGAAACGTTCGACGTAGAAGGTAATCCGACAATTATTCCAGAATTGAGAGTGAGGTTTAGTACTTACCAAGGTGCCGCAAGCTACGCTCAATTATACACAAGCGAATATGGAGGCAGATATAAGTTCAAAGTGCTTGGGGTCAAAGACAAGATTTCGTTAATAAGGTCACTGGATTGATAGTAGCTGTACTGGCTTCTGGTTACAGTAATGTTTGAAACGACTAAACGTGTACATCATAGAATGCATTTTTGTCCGGCAGTAATCGCACTTTTGTATTGTCATATTCCACGTGTCTGATGTTAAATTAAGGCGTTCAACTCCAGCGTTGACACCGACATACGAATAGCGATAAAATGTGACAACGCGATCTGATTTTATGTAGATGTGGCCTTTTTGTGCTTTTGTATTATGTAGTCCTCCTTATGTTTGCAAATCGATCTAGCGTGGAGACGGCTTATGTGTCGGTATCGCAAATTAGAATATAAGACTGCAAACTGCCCATCGCAGCGAAAAAAAGGGTATCATGTTTCATGCAAGTATTATGATGGCGTTTATCCTTTCTCCTAAATTATTTTTCTGAAATTTCATTGAAATTGAAAAACTTAATATCTATCCATGTGAAATGGATATGCTTAGGGATTGGCGTAGTAGCATTCCATGAAATATCCAAAAATTGTACTGACGGCTGACAGGACACTTATGTCGCCCTACCGAGGGATATCTCTAGCATCTTTCTTTGGCTGTGCTCCTGCTATTGATACCAAAAGAGATCCTGCTTTACTCTATTACAAAATAATGGGTCAACAGATGACTCCGAGGATACTATTTGATTTTATTTGTAACCCGATTGGGAATATTAACGGAGTGGCAAAGTATGCGCCGTATGGATTGAGGAAGGTTGAGTCTTCTCTCATCAGAGATGGCTACAGCAGGGAAGATGTTGTTGTAGCCCACCCCGATTATGTTGAAAAATTTATAGGCCCTGAAACACAGGTCGTCGGTACCTACGAGATGGACCCTCTTGGAATGGGTCCGGTCACCATGACCTTTACATTCGGTCGTAAATACATGTCCTACGACGAATTTTATTGCAGAGAACTACACAGACGAATCTCCAGGGCGAAAAAGGAGAATGGAAGTAACGCGAAAGTCGTAGTAGGTGCATCAGGGACATGGCAGTATAACTACGATCCTGCAAAGATAGAGGAATATGGGATCTACGGTATTGTTGAGGGCGATCTCGGTGGAATAGGTCCTGAGATAGATGGAGCCGGTGGTAGTTTCTTTGATGCTTTGATGGCCGGGGATTTCGAAACTGCCAATCCATTCAAGAAGTCTAAATTCAAAGTTGAAATTAAGGAATATGATCGACCTGAGCGAAAATATCATGGTAGATTCATACATTATTGGGACGAACCGTCAGTAGATGAAATTCCTGACATCATAAATCCCAGTATGCACGGGATGGTGGAGGTGATGCGAGGCTGCGGGAGAGGATGCAAATTCTGCGACGTAACCCTTAGGCCGTTACGATACTATCCTGTTGAAAAGGTGCAAAAGGAAATTCAGGTAAACATGAAATATGGCGGAGCCAAAAATGCGTGGGTTCATAGCGATGACATCTTTGTTTACGGTCTAAACCCAAGGACTACAAAGAATATGGAACCCAATAGAGAAGCTCTAGAAGAACTCTTCAAAGGCATCATGGACACAGGCATTGAGCATTGTAATCCTACTCACGGGACTTTGGCAGGCGCAATTGCCAATGAAAGACTCGTTCCAAATATCTCCAAGATTATACGATCAAGTCCTAATAATCATATTGGAATTCAATGTGGCTTCGAAACTGGAAGTACACGGTTAATCGGAAAATATGCCGACCGAAAGCTGGCTCCTTTCAGACCCAACGAATGGCATTGGGTTGTAAAACATGGAGTAAAGACACTGAATGAATCCTACTGGGTACCTGCATTTACGTTGATAATGGGTTTGAACAATGATGAGACCCCTGAAGATAGTTGGGAAACCATCCAGTTGATTCACGAACTGGAAACGGAACAACCAGATTCAAGATTCACTGTTACTCCATTGACATTTGTCCCTATCGGACTGTTAGAGAAGTCTGAATTCTTTGACATTAATAATACGATGGATCCACCGAAGCTGGGAGTGATGTACAAAACATGGCAGCACAATTTCAAATATGGAATTCAAAAATTTATGCGGAAAGTTGGGCGAGATAATCCGATGAAGAATTTGTTCTTTGCCGGTTTGGCGAGATCATTGGGTGGAGTTCCTCTAAATGCTATGGAGAGATTCGCAAGAAAGAAAGGTCCAGAGCATGAAATGGTTATAGAGAAGATAAAGGCTAGTTACTGGTAAGCATGGCAAGAATGTCTTCCTACCGTTGCTGTTAGGCCTTTGATACAATTATCACTAATAGCACCTGATCCAATATGCTGGAGTTTTCTGCTCTCAGGTCCAATCAGTGCATCTATTCTAGTAGACTAATAAGCATCTGTCTTGCAGAATATGGCGTCACGTCAAATCCAGCTGCGACGTATCGTACTATCTTCTCATTCAATCTGTGCTTTCTAAAGCCTCTTAGAAATCTCTTCATCGGTTCCTGAGGATCCTCGTAACGTAACGAGTGAACTACTATCTGGGCTAAGAACAAGACCCTATCTTGAGATGAAAGTCCACCCAACTCATGCTCGCAACCTTCAAATTCTTTACCTATTCGCTCTAGAGTTTCGGACAATAAATCGTCCTTATTCTGCATGTTTGGAGAAAGAAACCCCCATTTTTTATTTCTAGGATTATGCCTTATGCCACCGCCGTACCGAAATTTTCTGAGCGGCATTATTTGGGCCTGAGAAGCATGAAGATTGTCATTATGACGTTTGCCATTGTATTTCCTTGTGAATTCTTGATAGCAGACTGAGCTCCTTTCATTGCTTTATTTGGAATATACGGTATATAATCTTCGCGCTAGCGAGTGACTCTGAGTCACTCTTTACCAGCCTTTCGTTAGCTATGAACTGCAACAAGAGACTTGAGCTTTCAATTCGATAATCCTTGTGCCTGCCGGCAGGCTGGTCCAGATGTACAAAAAGACCTTGAGGTCTTGTATTATATTGTCCTCCTTTCGGGGAAATTTATCAACCTAGATTCACTTGAATATAGTACCGCAAAGATTTTGTTAGAGAAAGTGTACAGGAGGTACTTAGACTGCTTTTGTGTCCTTCATTTGACTTTATAAAAAACCGATTTAAGTCTAAGTCCAAACTTAAACCCGAGGCTTCCGATCGACCTGAGGAGTACTCAAAAGACAAGAGAAATAATGATCAAAACGGTAACTCAATTACCGAGGGATATGACCATGCCGAAATGGCGTTGGAGCAAAGTGCTAGGTCTGAGCCTCAACGACTCGCGGAATTGTCGGGAAAAGCTATTACCATTGAGGATTCAGTAAATCATCTTCGCAGGATTGAAGAGCAAAAGACGGATGAGCTTGTCCGACAGCTTTATCCAGTTAGAAATTCTGCGCAGGCAACCTTGCAGTCAATCGTAGACTTGGCCGCCGATCTCCAGAATGAAGAGATCAAGGTAGAAGATCAACGATTTGAATCCGCAGTAGAAAACGCTCGCAGCACCGTTATTACCTCGATACTGAAGGATGCAAATTCTAGTTTTCCAGAAATAGCTTCGTACGATGATGCAATCAAGTTCAGAGATCGACTAGAATCAATTACCAATCGTTTTGGTCAGCTCACTGGCTCCCACAGCAAACTTTTCAATGTATTTCTAAAGAAATATGCCGACAAGTTCAGATCTGAATTCGGCGACTTTACTAACCTGAATAAGAAGACATCAAAATTGATCAAAAACTATGACCTAAATTTGGAGGACGCAAACGCTTGTAGCAAAAAAATTACCGACCTATCTAACAACTTGGCATCTTTGAATTATTCTAAGGAGAGAATTGCCAGCATCTCAACAGAAGTAGAGGAATTGGAGAAGGACAT
>Ga0307434_1001156_pt1 | contig 14785 bp, 19 predicted proteins | sample SalMarWE160220MG_FD_202156 | JGI IMG/M metagenome (GOLD analysis project Ga0307434, IMG submission 202156) | Salt marsh sediment microbial communities from the Plum Island Ecosystem LTER, Massachusetts, United States - WE1603-220 | ecosystem: Environmental > Aquatic > Marine > Intertidal zone >... | reverse complement strand
AGGCTTGTCGCCTGCACAAAGGGGATGCCGGTGAATTCCGCTATCTTCTCGATGACGAGCGGTGCAAATTCCCTTGGCGCATTCAGCCCCGTGCCTACTGCAGTCCCTCCGAGTGCGAGTTCCCTCAAGTGCCGGCGAAAGCCCTCCACCCGGCGGATACCGTGCTCGATCTGCGAGACATACCCACCGAATTCCTGCCCAAAGCGAATGGGCACGGCATCCTGGAGGTGGGTCCGGCCGACCTTTACGATCCCCCGGTATTGCCGTGCCTTTTCGCGAAAGACAGCCTTGAGATTTTTCAGTTCGGGGAGAAGGTCTCTCTCAATGCTCTCAAGGGCAGAGAGGTGGAGCACGCTCGGAATCACATCATTGCTCGACTGGCACCTGTTCACGTGGTCATTGGGGTGGACAGGTGTCTTGGTTCCGATCTTCCCACCCAACAGCTCGATGGCCCTGTTGGCGATGACCTCGTTGGCGTTCATGTTGGTGGAGGTCCCTGACCCGGTCTGGTAGACATCCACCACGAATTCGCGGTCGAATTGGCCCTCTGTCACCTCTCTTGCTGCCTGGACTATAGCATTTCCGATACCCTCGTCTAACAGGCCGAGTGACATGTTTGCCTCAGCAGCCGCGCATTTGATAATTCCCATGGCGCGAATGAACTCCCGGGGCATGCGCCGTCCGCTTATGGGAAAATTCTCCAAGGCCCGTTGCGTATGGGCGCCGTAGTAGGCAGTGGCGGGGATCTTTACCTCGCCCAGTGAATCGATCTCAATTCGGTAATCGGTCATGCGTTCGCCTCCTCGATTTCCTATTCGGGGCTTACTGTCAATCTAGACCGAACAGGTAAAAGCAGTACCCGCCGTGGATTATAGCAGAAATCAGGGTAGCCGTAGCAAAGTAGCTATGTCCCTTGAACCATCTTCTCCTGAGCGCCTTGTTATGCCCAAAGACTAGCGTTGTAATCAGAAGAGCAAGGGTAGTGAAACCGCCTATCAAACAAATGAGAATCTGCCAATTCTCCTCCGGCTCCACCATCTCGGCCTGGACAGCCGTTTTCAAATTCGGCTCTAAGTGGACGATAAGATGAAGAAAAATCTGCTTGGCTTCTTCTTCTGGAATCCAACCTGAGCCTTTCCCGTGTCTCTGAGCAATACCCGTAAGCCAATCTCTATATGCCCTGCTCGAAAGGGCAGTGTTTATTGAGTGGCATTCGGTGCATCTCCTTTCAAATGATCGTTGGGCACTTTCAATATCATGCTGTAAGTACTCGGGAACATGAGCATAGGCAGCACCATGAAACCCCACCACCGTCCCAATGAGAATAGTGAGAATGCCCTGTGTTACTTTGACGGCCGACATTTTTTCATCTCCCGATATCCGATGCGTGTGCTCTACACTACCTAGGCTATTACTTTTCAATGAAAATGAGGGCACTGGTTCAGTCATTGACCTTGACTTCCTAATCTTCAGAAATCTGGCATTAATCGCCACAATCACGGTGCTCAACGACATGAGTATGGCTCCCATGGCGGGCGAAAGTAGGACGCCATAAGTGTAGAGAACGCCTGCCGCGAGGGGGATAGCGAATGCGTTGTAACCTGTTGCCCAAGCCAAGTTCTGCACCATCTTCCGGTAAGTCGCCCGTGCGAGGTCAACAACCGCCATAACATCCAGAGGGCTGCTCCGGACCAGCACAATATCTGCCGTTTCCACGGCCACATCAGTGCCGGCACCGACGGCAATGCCCACATCGGCCTGAGCCAGCGCAGGAGCATGATGTCGATCAAGGTGGCGAGCTCCTAGAAGAATATCTTGCCCGCTAAGCCGAATACCACGACACTGTTGTATACATAGGGCGTGGTTTCGTTGGTAGTCTCCCTTTCCGTGGGCTTCGTGTTGGGAAGCATGGGCCTTCTTGGACATCTCATGGCCTTGGTGATCGTGTCTTTCCACCATTATTCATCAACCTCCTTTCAGGTGCAGAAGCGGTGCTGCATTTCTCTATTCCATCTGAGCACGAGCGGCCCCCCGAGCTCCTAGAACGATATCGACCAGCGCACGCCGATCAGATGCGCCCGGTAATCATCCACGCCTCCGTTTCCGTTCTCGTCGTAAGCATAGAAACCATAGCGAAACTCGGCTTCTATGGTTTCCGTAATGCGGCGGGAAATGCCCGCGAGTAATCCGTGCCGCTGATTGTCAGGACCCAGAGGTAAGGCATCAGCGGAGTTATCGTTGAAATTGTCGGAGCGGGTAAACACATATTCAAGGTTCAAATCCGTCTTCCTGTCAATTGCATAGCCTGCGGTACCCATCACCGTGTACACGTCACCTTCATAGGTGATGACCGATGGGGCACCATTGTCGAAAGCGTTGCTGCTGACGTCCTGGTAAGAGAACAAACCCGTGAGGTAGAGCCTGGAGAGGGGTGTCACGGTGATGCCCACGCCATAGATGTCAGCATCGTAATTGCCCGACTGCACTGCACTAGGAGGAGTAGTGTCTGACTGGGTGTCGATATCGGTAGCTACCAGCTGATAGTTCAACGATAGTTTCACGCGGGAAGAGGGGCGAACGGTAAGCTTGGTGGTGATCTCATCGCTTGTGAAGTCCTGCGCGGTAATGAATGCCGAGTAGCCCGGTTCGGTGTCCAGCAGGTGATTGTAGTCGTTGGCATGATACCTGCGGCGGTAGCGAGCCGATAGGGTCATTTTAGGGATCGGTGAGGTATTGAAACCCAGGGTGTAGCGCCGTCGTCCTACCTCGGTGTCCGTGGATCGCTCGAAGCTCAGGGCGTTGTCCTCGAGTTCGCGCTCAAACAGGTCAATATTCTGCTGGGTCCACTTGCCTTCGGCGTAGAGGGTTGTGTAGCTGATGCCCGTATAACGGGCACCAACCGTCTCCTCAAGGCTCCCCTTGTCGGTTCGGCTGATGATGACCGCCTCAGGCGTAACTTCTCCCACTCCCGGCAAGGTCTCGCGGAGCACACCGTCCGTATCCCCTTCAGTTTCGGTGGTCTCCGCCTGAAGCCCACCGTAGAAGGTCAGGTCCCTGAACGGGCCGAACAGGGCATTTAGATTGGCGACATGCGAATTTTGATCGATATCTACCGAGCGGGTAAACCAATTCTTGTCAAAGGGCTCGGGGCCAAAAGGGGTGGTAGCCATTCGCAGGGCGCCGCCTCCGTCCAGGCTCGTGAACAGATAGCCCAATGACCAGTACAGCCTCTCATTCACATGGCTGTCCATGTGGAAAGTGTTGGAGAACACATAGTGGCTGTAATTTTCCGATACACTTACGGTTTCGGATGTGCCTGGATCCAGGTCTCGCTCCTTCCCAAAGCGCTTGGTCGCGGTGCGGTAATGTTCGTATCGCACCTGGTCGCCTACCTGCACCTTGCCGACCTCGTGCTCGACCTCCGCCTTGAAGATGTTTGCCTCTTCGTCGATTTCCTTGAAGGCAGGGAATACCTTCCTGGTAATGCCGCCCTCACTAACACTGCCCCACTCAAGCAGGGATTTGCTTCCGTCCTTGAATTGGTGCTCATAGCCGAACACAATAGTTGGCCAGTCGGGCATGGTCAGCCCTACATCGATGAACAGGTTGCCAATATCCAGATGCATGTCGTTAGCTAGTTCGAAGGATTGAGTCGAAAAGTGTTTAAAGAAGCCGCCCGTGCCGTCAAAGTATTTTCGGTACTCGGTGTACCCGGCATGGAGAAACCCCACGTCAGGCTTGGTCACGTATAACAGCAGCTTATAGTCCTCTTCGGGCAGGATCGCCCGTCCTTCTAAGGAAAGGGTCACATCATCGTCATATACGCGCTCAAAGGCGAATTCTTCCAAACCGGCTGCCCAGTTCTCCTCAATCCACCAATCCTCACGAAATTTCTCCTCGTCCCCATCAACATCTGCATAGTGAATGATAGGCGCGATGATAGTAGTCGGCTCAGACTGTTGGTTCCCCTCTTGGGCGTAGCTGGTGCTCATCATCAGGATGAGCCCGACAATGATAGTCGGTATAGTTTTCTGCTGTCCCTGCTTCATGCGGAATCCCCCTCTTAATACCGCAAGTGAGGGTTGATATCGGAACCGTGAACCGCTGTGTGGCACCCGGCACTCCAGCAGGTCCCCTCCATCAATCGGGTTGTGTGTGAGAAATCGCCCATGACTATCGTACCGGGGGCGGCCAGTTGAGCGTGGCATTTCAAGCACAGATTGTTGTCCCGATCGTTGAGCAGCTTCTCGTTGATCGAGCCGTGGGCGTTGTGGCACATAGTGCATCCCTCGCGCAGCGCCTCGTGTTCAAACACATGCGGGCGAGCCTGATCACGGTGACACTGCAAACAAGTCTCATTTTCCCGCGCCACCAACATGCCCTTGGGCCTGAAGATATCCTGGCCGTGGGGGTCGTGGCAGCTGATACAGGTCAACTTGCCTTCCTTGACGGGATGGTGGTACTGGAGATTGAACAGCGCCTTTGTCTCGAGGTGACACCGGAAACAGGCTTCCGGATCCCTGCCGGGATTGACGATGAACCTGCCGCGGCCTCCACCCACCTCCATGTGGAGGCTGCCGGCGCCATGACACGATTCGCAGCCCTGCCCCTCCCAGCGCTCCCCTTCTCCCGGAATCCGTATGCGCGCATGGCCGGTATATTTGAAATCCTGGGCAATCTTTTCATGGCACAGAGCACAGGTTTCCATACCTACGTACTCTGCACCCTCAATCAGGGGCGGCGGCACCATCACGCGCTCTACGGTCGCGCAGGAAATAATCAATATTACTGCTGCGGCAGCAACGGGACCAGCCATGATCACTGCCGCCTTGAACTTCGGGTTCTTCACGGTCCACCCCGCATCTTCATAAATGAGTTCATACCTGAGTCCCGACGTTTAAAATTGGAGATTCTTATTCCTCCTCTAAATATACATATCCGCAAATGCTCCCTTCCGGATGCTCCCTCGTATGGATGTTTACATGGGTATTACCGGCACGCATTTCCCTTATGAGATCGGATACCAACCTGCCCCGAAGACCGCCGATCAAGCCCTTTGACATAATAGTTCCTGCCGCAAGCACACCGTGATACTCCATGATCGTTCCCTCATTTCCTAAGGTGGTATCGTTCTCTGTTTTTGTTTATACTCTTGATAGGTGACGGTTCCTTGGCTTCCCCGGGTTCTGCTTCTATCCACAGGACGATATCAGAGAGGAGCTCCTCCTCTACCTGAACTCGCCACCCGCCGCGGCGGAGGTTCTCTATGGTCCTCCGGTTGATGTTGGCCCCAGTTAGCCGCACCAGCAGCGGATTGAGGAGGTCAATGAGCGACCCCAGGAGGCGGTTGCCCGGCCGCAGGTGTTCCAACAGGAGGAGCCTTCCCGTCGTCTTGCAAACTCTTCTGAGTTCCCGAAGGCCCAATACCGGATCAGGGACAAACCAGAAGAGGAACGTGGCAAACACGGTGTCGAATGCGTGGTCCTTAAACCCCTGATGCTGGACATCCATCTCAGCAAGTTCTACCTCCAGGCCTAGAGAAGATGCCCGTCCCCTCGCCCTCTCGAGCATGCGAGGGCTTAAGTCAACAGCGGCTACCTTCCCATCAGGTGGATGAAAGGAGAGGTTTTTCCCCGTGCCCACACCCGCCTCGAGAACTTGCTCCCCTTGATCCGCCTCCTTCATAAAGCACCTCCGCATAATTTCAGGTACCTATGCCGCATAAATTTGCAATCCCCGGTCAATCCCTTATTCAGCCTGCTCTTTAGATCGGGGCATCAGTTAGTCTTGTTCGCCTTCACTAAGGCTGGTAAACCACCACGTTCGCCATGCCCGCCTCCATGTGGTAGAGGTTGTGGCAGTGATGAAACCAATTTCCTGGGTTATCGGCGTGGAATTCGATATCCATGCGCTCCATGGGATCCACGATGATGGTATCTTTTAAGATCCAGCGTTCCTGCGGCAGTAAGGGATTGACCACCTTGAAGAAGTGCCCGTGCAGGTGCATGGGATGAGGCATCATGCTGCGGTTGAAGTACGCAATTCGCACCTGCTCGCCCTCTCTCACCACAAGGGGGGTCACCTCAGGATAGACTTGCCCATTAATCGTCCAAAAGGGGGAGTGCATATCCCCGCTCAGGGTTTGGGGATAAAACCTCACGGCCGGGCCAGAGGGAGTGCTTTGAGAGGGATAGCGCGCCTGGAGATCCCAGTATGTTGCGAGGCGCAGTCCGCGGTGGAATATGGGCGGAACCGGGTTTTTCCCCGTCACCCCCCTGTAGATCACAGGGACACGGAGCGAACCCTCGCCGAATCCTCCTTCACGGGCGGCCAGCAGCCAGGTACCGGGATTGTTCGCCGTGAATTCCACATCGTAGCGCTCGCCCATGCCGATGCGGAGCACATCGGTTTCAACCGGATGTATGGGATTGCCATCCGCGTGGGTGATCGTCAGGACATGCCCGGCAAGGGAGAGGTAATAAATCGTGGCTGAGGATGCATTGAGGATTCTCACCTTTACCCTCTCGCCTTTTACCACTTCGAGAGGCTCTGTCTGCGGATACACCCTTCCGTTTACCGCATATCCATCGTAGACAGGTTCAAGAAGGGGGCCGGCTGAAAAACCTGCGCCGCCTCTTCGTCTCATCATACCCCCCATCATGCCCATGGGTGGACGGCGCTGTACGGGGGCGGGGCCGCCCCCATCCCTCATCACCCAATCCTCAAGCACCAGGGTGTACTCGCGGTCATAGGAATTGTTCTTATGAAATGGCTCGATGATCAGGGCACCGTAGAGCCCCTGGTCCAATTGGTAGTTGACGTGGGAGTGGTAGATGAAACTCCCCGCTGGTTTCGCCTCGAACTCATAGGCAAAGGCCTCCCCCGGGCGCACAGCCTTCTGGGTTACATGGGGGACCCCGTCCATGCGGTAGGGCACCGGCACCCCGTGCCAGTGGATGGTCGTCTCCTCGGGGAGATAGTTCTTGAGCACGACCCTGATGATCTCACCCTCTCTGACCCGGATCTCCGGTCCCGGAACCACGCCGTTATAGGTCCATGCCAGGAAATCCCGGCCGACTCCGAGGTTTACTTGTGCGGGAGAGGCAAAGAAGCTGAACTCCCGCATCACCTTCTTTGGCATAGCCAGAGCTTGGAGCAGGGAGAGGGGGCGGAGACCGCTCACCAGGATTGCCCCCAAGGCGGCCTTCACAAACATCCTTCTCGTGATGGTACTCTCCATTTTCTAATGACCCTCGAGGATGGTTACATCAGATCCTTTTTCTTTTCCTCGAACTCCTCCTTGTTGATCTCGCCGCGGGCGTAGCGTTTCTTGAGAATCTCGAGGGCGGAGTCGCCTGAACTCATGCCCTGGCTCGCCGTTCTGGTGGATATGATCAGCCACCGTATCAGCAAGACAATCCCCACGATAACGGCAATCCAGAAGGCGATCATGACAATGCCTCCGAACCATCCCACGCCGTATCCCCCGCCCATCATGCCGGGACCCATGCCCCAGTCATAGCCGCGGCCCTGGGCTAAGATCTCGTTTAAGGGTGAAATTAGAAAATTCATCCTATATCCTCCTTATTCTGGGCCAGCTCAGAAGACCCCCCGCTCGCGGAGCACCTCCTGCACTAATAGATTGACCTCATCCATCCTGTGTTCTTATCCACAGCTATCTTGTCCGCAAGGGAGTCGTCCTTGGTGAGGATCTCAGCCTCGAAGTACGATCCCTTGTCCTCGATGTTTCCCAGCTTTAGGTTCGGGTTCCTGGTGGATTGGAGGTAGTTCTCGAGCATCTCCGTTACCTCTTTCTTCTCCAGAGGCTCTTGCGGCTGCTGATACCGTGGTCCATATTGAGGACCGTAGCCAGGGCCATACCCTGGCCCCCTGCCCCAGCCGGGGGGCCTCATACCATATCCCCTTCCGTAGCCGGGGCCTCTCATGCCCGGTCCCATGCCGTACCCGGGGCCCCTCATCCCTGGACCCCACAGGGGTTGACCGCAATAGGGGCAGTAGTTCCATTGCCCATAGCCCTCCTCGCCCGTCATACCGGGATCCATCTGGGCCGTACCCTCCACGGGAAGGAGGACCAATCCCAGGACTAATGCCAATGTTGCTGTAAGTAGTAATCTTCTCATCTGACCTTTTCCTCTCTTTCTTATGTTTGTGTGATGTAACTTGATAATTTGCTGTATTTCACTACAGGTTAACCCTGCGGTTCCTCCCCCTCGATGGGGGAGGATAGCTGGGGGTGGAAAAATCTCCGTTCGCCCTCCCCTATATCCCCTCCCATCAAGGGAGGGGAAGTTTGATATGGGATACGTTGTCCCGCTTTAAAGCGTAACTGCGTGATGTTTCATTATATTTTGCCTGATTCATGGAAAGAAACGGTTGCCGGAGTTTCCACTTTCCTTACTCTTCACCGCTGCTAGTCTATTTCTCTTCACATTTCCTTAAATGTATTGATCGGTACCTCCCTCAACCCCCTGCCAGCTTTTTGGCGATGCCAGCCACATGGCGGCCCTGGAAGCGGGCCATAGCCAATTCATTTTCAGAGGGCAGCCGACTCCCATCCGATGCCGCAATGGTGCTCGCTCCATAAGGGCTGCCGCCTGAGATCTCATCCAGGGTCATCTGCCGGGACTCCGAGTAGGGCAGGCCCACGATGATCATACCTTGATGGAGCAAGGTGCTGTGGAAGCTGGTGATGGTAGTCTCCTGGCCGCCGTGTTGGGTAGCGCTGGAGGTGAAGACACTTCCCGCCTTGCCAACGAGGGCATTTCGTGCCCATAGCCCACCGGTCTGATCGAGGAAATTGCGCATCTGGGCACACATGTTGCCGAAGCGGGTGGGCGTGCCGAACAAGATGGCATCAAAATCGGCGAGATCATCCGGCTTGGCCACGGGGATGTGGGCGAATGCCTCCCGCGCCTTCTTCGCCCCTGTTTTCTCGAGCGCCTCCTCGGGCATGAGCTCAGGGACTTGCATGAGCGTTACCTCAGCGTTCTCTACCTCTCGTGCTCCTTCTGCAACGGCCTCTGCCATTTGATAGATATGGCCGTACATGCTGTAAAACAGTACCAGTACTTTCATGAGTATACCTCCTTCATGGGTTATGGCCTCGGAGCCGAATTCGGAAGCATTTTACTCTTCGATAATAATGGCCTCGCTAGGACACATCCTCGCAACTTCCCGGCATTTTTGCTCAAGGCCGGGCGGAATCTCATCGACAATAACCGTGGCCCTTTTGCTACCCGTTTGGAAGCGGAAGACCTGCGGGCACTCCTTTACACATATGCCGATGGTTTCGCATTTCAATTGATCGACCTTTGCTCTCATAAGCGCCTCCTTTATTCGCTGAAGAACTTACTCTTCAGCCTTTGTCGCCTTATCCCGGTATATCTCGTGAATAAGAACCCGGTCGAACTCATATTCCTCCTTCAGCATGGCGTCCTTCTCCTCCTTGCTGAAGTAATCCATGATCGGGAGAAAGAAATACCGATCCTCCTTTTCTATGTGTTTTGGGTAGAACTCGACCAAGGCCTTCACGCACTCAAGGATAGCAGATACTGCCTCAGCGTCGCCGTTCCGATACGCCTCGTTGGCCTCTACCAATCTTCCGGTTGTCTCTCGCCCCCATCAATGTTCCTCCCGTAGTTCCTCCATGATACGCCTGTGATCACTGGAGACAGGCTTCTTGCTGAGGTCTCGAAACAGGATATCCTCTTCCTTCCCATGGTGGCATCTATCCGCATAGGTCCTGATAAAATCCACCGCAGTTTCAATAAAGGAGGAATCCGCTTTTCCCTCTGTCTCCCATCGTTGGAGCTGTCGCTTCATGACCTCGATCATCCTCTCAATAAGCCGGTGCTCGATCATCAAGGGGCCGATGGGCATCATGTTCACATACCTCCTTCCGGTTATTCCTCCCAGTGAATGCATTCAACCGGGCATGAGTCGATAGCCTCCTGGATCAGGTCTTCAGGACCGCCTTCGGGCTTGATGACCTCTGCCTTATCGGTTTCATTGTTAAGCCTGAAGACCTCTTCGCAGATCTCCTCACACGTTCCGCAACCGATGCACTCCTCTTCGTCGATAGAGACTCTTTTTGTCACCCTCCTCCTCCTTGAAATGTTTCCTGTGTTACAGTTTTTTCAGGCATGCTTCGATAAATGCCGGAAGATCGACAGGGCTCCGGCTCGATACCAGGTTGCCGTCTTCTACCACTTCCCGGTCTATGAACTCGGCCCCTGCGTTCTTGATATCCTGGATGACCGATTTCCATCCGGTGATCTTGCGGCCCCTGATCACATCCGCGGTGATCAGAAGCTGGGGCGCATGGCAGATAGCGAAGACGGGCTTCCCGCTTTCCACGAACTCCTTGGTAAATCGTACTGCATCTTCATCAGCCCTTAATTTATCCGGCGAATATCCGCCTGGGATGAGAAGGGCATCGAACTCCTCTGCTGAAACGTCTTTCACCGCTTTGTCGATCTCTACCGGCGTTCCCTGGTTCTTACCCTTGACCGTTTTCCCGGCCTTTAGCCCTACGTGGACCAGTTTGTGCCCCGCTTTTTTGAATGCCGCTGCCGGTTCGGAATACTCCGAATCCTCGAACATATCCGTGATAATAACCGCTATTGTACTCACTGTACTACCTCCTTTCGTGGTCTAGGAAATAAGCCGAATGCACATTCATTTCCTAAGGCGATCCCTCAGCCGCCCGAAACCCGGAGAGAAGCTCCAGGATCTTCTCCCTGCCGGGAGGCTGCAATTCAGGCAGCGGTCGGTCACCTACCGCCTTTCTGAACCTGCCGGCAAATACCTCTGCCGGGGGTGTCTTGTAGATGACGCCGATCGGCATCCTCTCCCCCCACTCCATGGATTTCTCCAGGGCGGCTTCTCGGTTGCCCGGGTCATAATCGTCGCCTATTGTATAGATACGCTCCCTGTACCAACTCACCGGATGCGTGCCCCAGGTGATACAGGGCTGGATTACATCCACATAGGAAAATCCCCGGTAGGAGATCGCCTCAACAAGGAGGCCCTTGAGGTGCTCGATATTTCCCGCAAATCCCCGTGCTACAAAGCCGCAGCCATGGAGAATAGCAATGGCCAACGGATTCAGGGGGGCGAGTTCCACACCTCCGAACTGGAGCATCCTCCTCTCGCCCCGTGGCGTGGTTGGCGAGGCCTGCCCCTTGGTCAGGGCATAGATCTCGTTGTTGTGGACGACCACGGTAATATCAGGATTGCGGCGAAGCGTATGGATAAAATGGTTTCCTCCCTCCCCGTAGCAGTCGCCGTCTCCGGTGACCACGATGGTGTTCAGTTTTGGATTGGCCACGTGGACCCCCAGGGCAACGGGCAAGGTCCTTCCGTGCAGGCCATTGAAGAAATTGCATCTGAGATAGTGGGGCAGCTTGGCAGCCTGGCCGATACCAGATACCATGCAAACCTCGTGTGGGGCCCTGTTGAGCTCAACCAGCGCCTTTTTGAAGGCCTGGAGGATGCCGAAGTTGGGGCAGCCCGGGCACCACTGGATCTCCACGTTATTGTGATAGTCATCCATAGTACTCATTGAAGTAACTCCTTATATACTCACCGGTTAAGGGCAGACCGTCGTACCGATTGATGGTGCCTTGAAAGCTCACGTCATATTCCGATCGTAACAATCGGGCCAGCTGCCCGGTAGCATTGCTCTCCACCGTGATGTAAGTCTTCCCCTCCGGAAAGGTAAACTCCGGCAGGGGCCACAGTTCGGTGAAGTGGATCATTCCCGCCTTCTTTCCCTCCTGTTTCAAGAGGGAGAGGCCTTCCAGGAGGGCTCCCCTGGATGATCCCCACCCGACAAGAACGGTATCGACATCGTTCACGGAGATTTCCTCAGGGAGAGAAATCTCCTTTTTGAGGCCATCTATCTTGGCGAGCCTCTTTTGGACCATGGCCCTGACGGTTGCGCCGAGGTCTTCGGTGATATGGCCTTCCTCATCGTGCTCGTCGCTGTCTACACCCACCAGGTGTTCGCTCTGCCCCGGATAGAGCCGCGGCGAGATCCCGTGTTCGGTCAGCCGGTAGCGCTTGTAGTCACGTATTTCTTGGGGATCGGCGAGATAGAAGCCGGGGCCGGCGGTGCCGAGATCGAAATCGGAAACGGAGAACTGTGAGTCGGCCAGGAAGTGATCGGTGAGCACGATTACCGGCATCTGGTACTTGTCCGCCAGGTTGAAGGCTTTCACGATCTTGTGGAAGGCATCGTAAGGGTTGGATGGGGCCAGCACCAGCTTGGGGAACTCGCCGTGTCCCGCGTTAATGGCAAACAGGAGTTCCCCCTGGGCGGTCCTGGTGGGGAGCCCGGTGGCAGGACCTGGTCTCTGGGCAAGGACGATTACCAGCGGGGTTTCCGTCATTCCGGCCAGGCTTACGCCCTCTACCATCAAGGCAAACCCGCCGCCCGAGGTGGCGGTCATGGCCCTTGCTCCCGCATAGCTCGCGCCCAGCGCCATGTTGACGGCCGCGATCTCATCTTCCGCCTGCTCGGCGAACACGCCCAGAAGCTCCTCTTCCCTGGCCAGGTAGGTAATGATCCCCGTTGATGGGGTCATGGGGTAGGCCGCAATGAACCGGCATCCTGCAAAGGCGGCTGCCAGGGGGATCGCCTCGTTTCCGGAGATCAGATAGTAGCGCCCCCCCCGTCTTGGAAGCTTCCAGGGGCACATGTCCTTGCACCCCTGTGTAGCTCGGCGGTAGCCCTCTTCAGCGGCCGATAGGTTGGACTCCACAACCTCATTTCCTTTTCTCCTGAACTTCTCAACGAGTACCTGCTTCAGGGTATCCAGATCAATCCCCAGGACTCCCACCAAAGCTCCTGCGGCGATTGTGTCCGCGTATATCTTATCTCCCAACTCCTCTTCGGCGATTTCAACAAAGGGAATGGCGATCATCCGTTCCCTCAGCTGGTTTTGAGCGAGCAGCGTTCCCTCTTCTTTGAGGAGCGGCTCGTACTTCTTCACCGCCCCCTCGTTCAGGGCCAGAAGGACATCTGCCGGCAGGAGCGGGGCATTTTGTGGTTTCTCACCGATTCGTATGGAGTAGCTGTTCTGGCCGCCCCGTATCCTGGATTCGTACTCCTGCCACGTGAATGCCGCATACCCCTGTGCTGAAATCGTGTGGGCCAGTATGTCGCCGACCGTCTGCACTCCCTCCCCGGCAGCACCGGCTATAACCACGTTCATATCCTGCATGGGTGTTCCTCCTTCACCTTTCGCTACCTTGATGTGCGAACCTGACTGAATAGGTCGATGACGGTATTTGCACCAGAGAAGTTTCGACTACTTGATCCCGATCTCCTTGATGCTCTCCCACAGCCCGTGAATATTACACAGTGCCGTGGCATGGAGGACTCCCGGTTTCTTGACCTTCATGCTGGCCGTCACCGAATGATTGGTATACACGGGTCCTTGATTCGGTCCCTCTACGTTTTCCCCATGGGCGCTGAACTCGAAGTTTCCGACCTGGTAGGCATACTTTTCTCCCTCAGGATGGAAAAAGAGCTGAATCCATCGAATGTGATGCTCCGTGGTATTCGGGTGGGCGACTTCCTTGCCCAGCGACACCTTGACATCGAACATCTCGTCCGCAGTAACGCTGTCAGGACATTCAATGACGGGAACGTGTTTCTCGGCTTTCCAGTCCGCGGTTTGATACAATTCTCCAATCTTTTTCATGATCATACCTCCGTTTTTTTATTTTATTAGCTCCTTACGTGTTGATTGTTTGACTAAATGAGTAAGACATTTTTAGTTCTCAGGGTTCAGAGTTCAGCCTGTCAAGAGGCTCCCTGTCGAATGAGGGGAGCAGGAGTTATGAAGGGGATCTTTCCTGAAAACTGAACCCTGAACCCCTGAACACCTCAATAATGTCTTGTACATTATGATGTAACTTCCTGGTTTGGTTCAATGGGTCTCTAAATGGTACTGTCCTTTGAGCTTCAGCCAAATCTGCCACAATCCTTCCGAGCAGCGCTTCTTCTCCCGGTTGCAATTCCTCATTGATCGCCTCAATCAGCTCGTAGAGCGTCGTGGTGATATACTCATATTCCGGATTCTCTTGTGGTAATGCCTGAATGCTCTGTGTTGCTTGCTGCATAATTTCACCTCCTTTACCAAGACCTGGTGACTCTACTTCCCCTACCCAATCATTTTTTGCAACACGCTCATGATGTCTGAAAAATCGCTCTCACTGTTGCTCAGAAAACGGGGCCGCAGGCGGTGTGCCAGCGATATGGTTTCCTCCTCTCGATCGGGGAGAAGGAGGATGACCCGAAGGCCTTGGAGCAGATCACTAAGGGAGACGATACGTAACAACTCTTCCCTGTCTCGTGCCCGGAGAAGAACGATCGTATCGCGGTCGTATAATCGATGAAGGCCGTGGGCAAGCTCCTCGATTGATCGATACACCTCTAGTCTTTCCTCTGGGACAAGCGTACTCACCCTTTCCCCAATCCCCATTCCGGGATCCTCCCTGATACTTGAATAGAATATAATCTTCACTCGATACCGATCCTTCTCGTTTGCCGCCAACCACAATCTCTTTACGCTTCTCTAAAAGTAAAACAAGAAGTATGCCAGCATTGGTATGGGAATAGATTTACTCAATATTTAAAGTAGTTAGCTTGATTTCTCGATGTAGTTACTTAAGGAAATTTTCTTCGAACCTGTCCAGTTTGAGAGGAAAATGTCCCATCGGGCAGGAAAGCGTCTTGCCGGATCGGATTGCTCTT
>Ga0307434_1001155_pt1 | contig 14797 bp, 15 predicted proteins | sample SalMarWE160220MG_FD_202156 | JGI IMG/M metagenome (GOLD analysis project Ga0307434, IMG submission 202156) | Salt marsh sediment microbial communities from the Plum Island Ecosystem LTER, Massachusetts, United States - WE1603-220 | ecosystem: Environmental > Aquatic > Marine > Intertidal zone >... | reverse complement strand
CCAGAGTTTCCCTCATGGATTATTCTGCCGTTATTCTTGACTGCCACAGTACTTGCTTTAGTTGTAAGAAAAAGAATAAACGGTAATTCTGGACTTTAGTAGCTTCTGGCAGTAGCAACCAATCTATAATGTTCAGTCTTGTTTTCATGAGTTGTTAGGGTGTATGAGTGATTATCTTTCCACATCTGGGACAGTGAATATGCCTTAGACTAGACTGAGAATTATAACCAGAAACTATAGCTTCTTTCTTAGGGAGAACATGCTGTTCGCTTTAGAACCATATGTCATATTTTGTTAATAGCACCGAACATCTAGGAGAACCCAGCTTACAAAACTTGTCTGCTATTAACTAACTGAAAGCAAAAAAGGGCGAAACCTAGGCAGAACAAGCACTTTTCAGGGGTCTGACTGTTTGGAGTTTACGCGTGCGATGTTTTCTACCAGTTCATTTAACTCGTGTACGGTTACACGCTTTATCGAAGTTATTGCACCATAACCTCCTTAACATGTAGATAGAGAAACGTTTGGAGGGTTACTTGATTTAACTTGTATGAAGACACAATACGTATTAGAAACAATATTTTAATTCAGAATCCGATTAAAAACTAAACTCGTGCAACAAACTTTATCTATTAATACATAATATATAGTAACGCTACTCACGTTTTTCTTTAAACCACCAAAAGGGAAAGAAGCTCACAGAACCTTGAGTCGCCGTGCGCATATGCGCAAAACTTGGATGTTGGGCGTCAACTCGGTTCTGGCGCTGAGGCGTTCCAAGGAGCATCTTCCCCTTTTGGCAAGCAACATTCCACAGTTTCGGCGCTGACAATTTTCCATTCAATTGTTGAGGCTCAAACGATGAAACAGTAATTCGAGGCTAGCAATGGATCAAGTTATTAAAATGGTGCGCATGAAAGAGTATAGTTAACTGGTTGAGCGAGTTTACGAGAGATTTGCTATGTCAGGAACCATTCGAAGTTTCTTCTCCTTCGACATTGAAGACCAAACGATAGTCAGACGACTGGCAGAGGCTCAGGGAATGCTCGTTAACACTGGCGCAGACTTGAAGCGGGTTAAGCCCCAGAACATCCACCTGACAGTCAGGTTCTTGGGAGACATATCCCCATCCATGGTTGACGCCATCTACGAAGAAATGAAACAGGTATCATTCACTCCCTTTGAGATAGAACTCGGAGGCTTAGGCGCTTTCCCCAAGCTAAGTTATCCCCGAGTTGTCTGGGCTGGAATCAGAAAAGGCGCAGACGAACTAACTAACATTTTCGAGCAGCTGGAACCACGACTTAGAGGACTAGGCTTCAAACCGGACACCAAAGGCTTCAGTCCCCACCTGACAATAGCCCGCGTGAGAACCGGAAGAAACAAAGCCCAACTCATCAAGCTTATACAAGAACTGGAAGACTACGAGTTCGGAACCGTCAAGGCTAAGTGCTTGAGACTAAAAAAGAGCGACTTGACCCCTAAAGGCCCAATTTACACGACTTTAAAAGAGGTTTGCGGTGGCTGAAAACCTGTAAGCTAGGATGGTTTGTTATGACTTCACCCCTTGAAGAAATATGCACCGAAGTTCTGAAGAGAATCACCCCAAGCGGTAGCGAGAGAGAACAGGTTCTTTCCTTAGCCAAAAGGTTAGTAGAAAAGGTGAGAGAAGAGGCGAAAGAGAAGGGAGTGGAAACTGAGATTCGGGTAGAGGGTTCCGTGGCTAAAAACACGTGGCTCAGGGACGCCCCGGAAATTGACGTTTTCATGCGCGTTCCAACAACCATGCCTCGGGAAGCCTTCGGAACCGTCTGCTTGCAAATCGCGAAAAAAGCCACTGAAGGCTACAAGCAGATTGAAAGGTTTGCAGAACACCCCTATCTTGAGGCTATAGTAAATAATGTTTGGGTGAATGTTGTTCCTTGTTACAGGGTTAAACGGGGCGAGTGGATCAGCGCCACGGATCGGACTCCCTTTCACACGGATTATGTCAAGCCGCTCTTGGATGAGCAAATGGGGGGAGAGGTTAGGTTATTGAAGAGGTTCATGAAGGGGGTGGGCGTTTACGGGGCGGAAATCAAAGTTGGGGGCTTCAGCGGATACCTATGTGAGCTTCTTGTTCTGAATTACGGCTCCTTCGTTGAAGTTTTGAGGTCTGCTGTAGACTGGAAAGAACGAACGATCATAGATTACGAGAGACATTATGAAGGAAGAGAAGAGATTAAGAAGGTTTTTGAAGAACCCTTCGTTATGGTTGATCCGGTGGACAAGGGAAGAAACGTTGCGGCTGCAGTTAGAAAAGAAAGATTAAACGAGTTCGTCGCCGCCTCCAGAGCATTTTTGAAAGCTCCAGACTTGAAGTTCTTTTATCCACGAGAGGTGGAAGCCCTAGAGGTCACAGAGCTGGTCAACAGGATCAACGCCCGAGGCTCCGCAACTGTATTCATCAGCTTTGAGGGAGTCCCCGCGGTGCCGGATGTTCTTTGGGGGCAGCTATACAAGTCTCAGAGGTCACTGCGGAAACTGATTTGGCAACATGACTTCACAGTTTTACGCGACCATGTCTGGAGCAACGAAAAAACCTTGAACATATTCATCTTTGAGGTGGAAAACCGTTTCATTCCAAACATGAGGAGGCATCTTGGTCCACCGTTGAGAAAGAAGGTGGAGTGCGAGAACTTTTTGCGAAAACATGTGGGAGCGGACTCCACGGTTTCTGGACCACGCGTGGATGAGGGACGCTGGGTGGTTGATGTAAAGAGGAAGCACACGGATGTGGTGAATCTGCTGAAAGAAAAATTGGGGGACGGCGGCAGGCGTGACGGCGTAGCTGAACTTGTTTCCAAGGCTGTTGCCGATTCATTGGAGGTCATGGTGAACGACGAAGCCTTAAAACTGTATTATGCTAACCCTGAGTTCGCGAAGTTCTTGACAGAATATCTTGAAGGTAAACCAAGATGGCTTACGTGAAAAGAATCGAGTTTACATTAGAGCATGATACTACACAATAGTTATCATTTCAGCAGCCTCGCACAGTTAGCCCTGAAACTAGTGTATAAAGCAAGCCACTGATTTCTTAAGATTAGTAGGCGTATAGGTTCCCGTAAGGACGAGATGAAACAGGAACTAGCTTGTTAAATTTGCTCTCCAAGATTTTTTCGGCGTCTAACCCGTAGTAGCTGCAGAACTCATCAACTAAATTCCCGAGCAACCTAAAGTCGTCTTCTTCAAGGTCCGTAACTTCAACTTCTTCTCCCAAGTGATGCACTTCCCCTCGAATGTACATTGTTCCGCCATGCATCCCAGTTCCCACGAACCTAGCGTTGTGACGGCTTTCCTTTATGTTTATTCCCAGAACCACCAGCACGCCTCCAGCCATGTATTCTCCCAGAAAATCTTGGGCAGTTCCACCTATCACTATGAATGGGCGTTTGCCGAGGTATTCTTTCATGTGTATTCCAACGCGGTATCCAGCGTCGTCCCGGATGAAGATTTTTCCGCCCCGCATTGAATGCCCAACTAGGTCACCAGCGCGTCCATGAACAACTATCTGCCCGTGATCCATGGTGTTTCCGCAGCCGTCCTGCACGTTTCCGTGAACAGTAATGTTTGCGCCTTTCATGAAGGCTCCCAGATCGTTACCCGGAGTTCCATAAACGTCAATTTTGATGTGCCCGTCAAGGTCGGTGCCGATGTATCGTTGACCGTAAACGTTGCGAATTTCGATTTTTTCGATGCCGTTACCGTCCAGACTCCTGAGTAGACTGTTGAGATCCCGATAGTACACTCCAGTTGCATCGATCATTGCCACATTCTTTTTTATAATCAAATTCTCGGGTACCCTGTTTATCACATCTTTCAATACCATCTTTTACTCACCAGCCATTCTTATTCCTAAGATTTTCAGTTCCTTGTCAGTCAATCCTACGCCTCTGAGAAGCAAACGGTTTCCTCTCACGCTCTCGATGGCGTTTATGCCCATTCCGCCCATCATCTCCATGATCTCTAGGCTCCATCCACGAAGAAGACCCGCAAGCCTCTTCGCCCCAAGGTCAGGGTTTATCCTCTTGGTAAGCCAAAGATCAGTAGTTGCTATGCCCCAAGGGCACTTGCCAGTGTAGCATTTCTGGCACACAGTGCAACCTAACGCTACCAAAGCTGCAGTGGCAATGTACACGGCGTCAGCGCCCAAAGCTATAGCCTTGAGAACGTCAGCGCTACTCTTGATTCCGCCCGCGGCGATAACGGAGGCTTTGTTTCGTATGCCCTCGTCCCGTAGACGCTGATCCACAGAAGCAAGAGCCATCTCTATGGGAATGCCCACGTTATCCCGTATTATCCTTGGCGCAGCTCCGGTTCCACCTCTTACACCATCCAACACCACAGCGTCGGCGCCGGCTCTGACTATGCCACTGGCTATGGCTGCCGAGTTATGCACCGCCGCAATCTTCACAAAAACTGGCTTCGTATAATCCGTGGCTTCTTTCAGTGCATAGATTAGCTGCCTCAGGTCTTCGATGGAGTAAATATCATGCTGAGGAGCAGGAGAAAGCGCATCTGTGCCCACAGGAATCATCCGAGTCTCAGAGATTTCTTTACTCACCTTTTCGCCTGGAAGATGACCGCCGATGCCAGGCTTCGCTCCCTGTCCAATCTTGATTTCGATGGCGGCTCCAGCGTTTAGGTATTCAGAGTGCACACCGAAGCGTCCAGATGCTACTTGAACTATGACGTGGTCACCATACTTGTACAGGCTCTTTTCTAGTCCGCCCTCGCCTGTATTGTAGAAAGTGCCGACCTCGCTGGCTGCTCGGGCTAGAGATTTGTGAACATTGAGGCTTATTGAACCGTATGACATGGCTGAGAACATGATTGGGGTCTCAAGACGGAGCTGGGGAGCCAGTTTGGTCTTCAGCATGACCCCGCCACATTCTTCCATATCTAGTTCAAGACTGTCAGGTTTTGATCCAATGTAGGTTCTCATTTCCATGGGCTCTCTCAACGGATCTATGGACGGATTGGTCACCTGACTAGCATTCAGCAGAAGCCTATCCCAGTATGTCAGGTTGGGTTTGTCGCATCCCATTCCAGTGAGAACAACGCCTCCGGTTTCAGCCTGCTTCTTTATGCCAGCAATAGCTTCTTGAGTCCAGTTGGCATTAGACCTATAATGGTTAGGATTCTCCCGTATTGTTATGGCTTGGGTTGGACAGAATGTGGCGCATCGCTGGCAGTTCACGCAGTTCTCGTTTCTGCTGAGTATTATGTCATCTTCCTCATCGTAGTAATGCGTCTCATAGCTGCACTGGTTCACGCAGACTTTGCAGCGGATACAGCGATCCTGATCTCGTTCAACGATATACTCGGGGGAAACGTAACTCTTCATCCTCTTCACCTCCTAAACTAGGACCTCCACAACTTCTGGAGATTCGAGTCTTCCTATCACAGGCTCTCCCCCTCTTGGACTCCAAACATTGTCCAGCATGGGCGAAACTAACCGTATTGCCGCCTCCTCCGAGGACAGAAACAGAAAATCATCCTTCTCTGCTGCGGTGAGGGGACGAAGCTTAATCCGGTCAGTGAGTCCAATCATTTCACCTTGATGAGCCACTATGATGGTAAAGGGCCCGTTCATCAAGAGACTGCCATATGTCTGGCGCAGAGCCCTCATGGCAAGTTCACTCTTTGGTATCAAAGTATCTATTTCTGACCAGAGGGACGGAGCAAGAATCTTGGAGACAACCTCAATGGGCAAGCCCTGTCGTCTCATGAGAAGGTCGAAGGCGTAAGCCATCACTTCTGTGTCCGTCTGCATAGTGCATTTGTATCCGAACATCTCCAAGTAGCGCTTGTTGATGCCATAGGACGAGATTTCGCCGTTGTGTACCACAGTCCAATCTAATACGTTGAAGGGGTGAGCCCCTCCCCACCATCCCGGAGTGTTCGTTGGGAACCGCCCGTGGCAGGTCCACATGTATCCCTTGTACTCCTCCAAGCAGAAGTACTCCGCCACGTCCTCTGGGAAGCCAACTCCCTTGAAGACTCCCATGTTTTTTCCGCTTGAGAAAACGAAGGCTTTTCCTGTTTCTGTGTTGATTCGCATAACCTTCTCCAGAATGTAATCATCGGCTGGTTGGCTCTTCGTTTTGGATTTTTTGGGTTGAAGGAAGTACCGCCACATGATGGGCGGGTCTTTAACTTTGGCTTCCTGTGTTGGCATCTCCTCTTCGTTTAGGATGTTGAAGCGTTCGCTGAGCAGGCGGTCTGTCTTCTTTTTTGCCTCTTTGTCGAGGTACATGATTTGGAATGCGTAATCGTCTTTGTATTCTGGGTAGATGCCGTAAGCTGCAAAGCCGCCGCCCAGCCCGTTTCCTCTGTCATGCATGTTTGCGATGGCTCTAACCGGGTCTTTTGCTGAGAACCGTTCTCCCTTAAGGTTCATCATGCCGAATATGGAGCATGCATCAAAGACCTTCTCGTCATTGTAAGGGTTATTGACTTTACTGAGGTCCTTCATCTTAATTCACCACAAACAATTTTTGCCTTAGGGACTCTGGCAACGTGACGATGCCAAAATCCTCGGAGAGAAGACTGCCCTTGATTTCACTCACATCAACATGGTTCTTCAGCAGACGGAACAGTATCCCAGCTTTCTCTATGTCGCCCAAGAAGATGAATCCCACAATCGCATCATCCTTGAGCAGTATCTTCTTGTACACGGTTTGTTCGGGTTGACGTTCAACCAGCACTTCATAATCGCTGATGGCTTCTGGGTTCACGTTGCCTACGGCGATGACGGGTAGATCGAAGTATTTCAGGGAACTCATAACCGTTCCTCCCTCGTATTCTGCCTTCTTCCCTGCCATGTTGTATCCTGCAACTCGTCCTCCCATATGAGCCAGAGGCCATAGGGGTAAGAGGCGGTTTCCGTTAAGTAGGAAGTCGTGGGCTTCTGCAACGTCTCCGCATGCGTACACGTCAGGTATGCTGGTGCGCATGAACCTGTCCACAACTATTCCACGGTTTACTTTCAGGTCTGTTTCTTTGACGAGTTCTGTTCTGGGGATGACTCCGATAGCGACAACCACTAGGTCGCAGGGGATTTCCTTGCCGTCAGTCATCACCACTCCCCCAACAACGCTCTCGTTGTCTTTTCTGCCCAGAATGTGTTGAACGGTTTGACCGGTGATTACTGTGACTCCAGCTTCTGTGAGCACTTTTTCTGCGATTTCTGACGCCTTCTCGTCTAAGATGAGGTTAAGGATTCGGTCCTTGAGTTCCACTAAAGTTACCGTTATTCCACGTTTCACAAGCGCTTCAGATGCGCTGAAGCCGATTAGACCCCCACCGATAACCACGGCACTCTTGGAGTGCTCCAGCTTGGACTCTAAGCCTTTTGCGCTGGAGAGTTCTGTGAATGTGAAGACCCCCTCTTTTTCTCCGCCCTCCATCCTTGGAACAAAGGGTTTGCCGCCGGTGGCGATTAGAAGCTTCTCGAAATCGATTTTGGTTCCGCCTTCAAGTTCAACTTGTTTTTTTGTGAAGTCTATTTTTGTTGCGGTTCTTCCAGTAAGTGCTTGGATGTTGTTGTTTTTCCAGAACTGGTCGCCGCGGTATTTCATGGTGTCCAGAGTGGCTTCTCTGCTGACGTACTCGGAGATCATGGGGCGGGAATATTGTGGGAAAAGCTCTTCTGAAATGACGGCTAATTCTCCCATGGGATCCACTTCTCTGATGGCTTCAACTGCTCCGATGCCTCCTGCTGAGCCGCCGATAATCACGTATTTCGACATTACTGTTTCACCTCTTCGCAGACCAGCGCCTCGTTGGGGCAGTTAGCTACGCACGCTGGGACTTCCAAGTTTGGGCAGAGATCACATTTTGCAACAATTTTGCTTGATATATCAGGTTTTATGGCGCCGTATGGGCAGACCATGATGCAGGTCCAGCAGCCTATGCATTTTTCTGCGTCATGCACCACCAGTCCGGTTTCCTTGTCTAGGGTCATGGCTCCGGTTAGGCAGGCGGTTACGCAGGGTGTGTCTTTGCATTGTTGGCACCTGATTGAGATGGAGTATGGTTTGTTTGTTTCCACTCTTACTCGGCTGACTGGTCGGGGTTGTTCTCGTCTGTATGCTTTTATTGGGTCTTTGGATTTGGAGTGTTCTACTGTGCAGTGGACTTGGCAGAGACCGCATCCTATGCATGCTTCTTCTTTGATTGAGACCCGTTTCATTATGTTTACCTCCGTGATTATTAGGCATACGGTAACCTATTGCCGTAAACTAACCAGCACACGCGTTTATAAACGTTTCTAAACAAATAGACAAACAGGTTGTTAGCCATGACCTGCTACTTCAGACACCTAAAAACAATCTTTGAAAAAACAGGAATACCCATCACAAAAGAAAACAAACAAGACGTTGACAGAGTTATCCACAGTATCGTTGGAGTAGACTACAAGAATTGCTCAGCAACTTGGAAAGAAGTGAAGAAAAGAATAGCAGAAGACGAGGAAAACTTTGTAAACATGCTTAAAAGCAAGTTGACAAAAAACTAACTGGTTTCCAACCATTGCTTCGGGTGCTTTGATGACAGACACAATACTGACTGCCTTCCTTTTTTCTCTAATCGCAGGACTATCTACTGGCCTTGGCAGCCTAGTGGCATTCTTCATAAAAGACTTCAAACACAGGCACCTTTCTGTACTAATGGGCTTTTCTGCTGGTGTCATGATACAAATCTCATTCATGGAGCTCCTGTTCTCGGCAGTAGTGGAGACGGGATTCCTAATCGCAAACATCTCCTTTTTCTTAGGCATCGCAACAATAGTGGCAATCGAGTTTTTGATACCACATGAATACGAAGAAGAAAAGTTAACGGATAAGGAAAAGAAAGACAAGAGGCTGATGAAGACGGGGCTGCTTGTCTCAGCGGGAATAGCAATCCACAATTTTCCTGAAGGCATCATCACACTGTTTGGCACAATCAAGGATCCTCATCTGGGTCTTGTCCTGCTAATAGCCATCGCACTCCATAATATACCTGAAGGAATCTCTGTGTCCACCCCAATCTACTACGCAACAAAAAACAGAAAAAAGGCATTCCTCTGGTCTCTTCTCTCAGGAATCTCTGAGCCAATCGGAGCAATCATAGGCTTCTTCGTATTATTCCCATTCATCAACCCCTTCGTACTTAACATGGCATTAGCCTTTGTTGCAGGCATAATGGTTTTCATAAGCTTTGACGAGCTGTTACCTCTCTCCCTAAGCCACGGAGAAGCACACCTAGCAATCACAAGCCTTTTCCTAGGAATGCTCACAATGACAGCAGTTCTATTCCTACTAGGATAAAAACAAGTCCAGAGAAGCAGATGGTGGGCCTAGAGAGATTTGAACCATGCCTAATGGTGATGTCTCCCGCAACTTCCCTCTTTTTTTAACTTCATTCCTGATTTAATTCAATGTTACCAGTAAAGTTAATAACAACTTATTCTGAAAAAAAAGAATGTGCCCCCAAAAAGAAACAAGTCAGTAATGCTTCCGCTGTTTTTTTCGCATTATTTGGTTGTATCGCAATAGCACTTGCAGTTTATACGCTGTTATTGAGTTCAGGTTTCCTAAGAGCTTGGGTTTCACGACTTCCAACACTCAATTATTTTCTATTAATTGTTGGTATAGGATTTTTAATTGCATCAATCTTTTTATGGAAATCAAAACGTATCGGTGTATATATCGGTATAATTTCATTTGGAGTAGCCTTTGCAGTCAATATTTATGTTGCGGGGAATTTATTTGCTCACTTATTGGTAGGTGGATTTTTTGGGATATTAGTTTTCCTTCCACTATTTTTTGGTTGGAAGAGTTTAACTTAAATCTCCCGCAACTCCAGTTTTTTCCTGTTTTTTGGAAAATATAATTGTCACAAATTTTCTTAGATTTATGCGTGCGCCTGAGACTAGTTTCTTCTCTGTCGCAATAATCGTAGGATGCCAAGTAAAAGGTTCATTCTTGGGACCCGTTTCATGTATCGCTTGTAGTCATCTCCTAACTTCTCAATCGCGTCTTTGTCAGCCTTGATTAAATCAATGTATGTCAACGGAAAAATGGGAATACCTAGCAAGACAACAATCCAATGTTGAAAAAGCAGCATACCAGCTATTGCCCACAGTATGAAAGTCACATACTGCGGATGACGAACAATAGAATATATTCCAGTGTCAACAAGCTGAGTGGTATGAATGTAGCTTTTTCCCCTTTTTACTCCACCTTTCCTACGAAACTCAAATACTGGAAGCCAACCAAAAACTAGACCAGAAAAAACATAAAGCCCCACTCCAACATACGCCAGAACTTCAATTTGAGACACGCCAGACAGTAAACAAAAACCGACGATAATCTGTGAGATGAAAAGAATGCTCACGAGGGTCACTGGAACAAAATCCATCCAAGAAAAACTCTTCCTAGGCACGCTGTTTCTCCCTCATTCTCATATTATCTGCGTTTGTTTTTATGACTTATGGGAGAATTGAAAAGTGTGCCTGAATAGATTTGAACCTCAAGACCATGAAGACGTCTCCCACAAACTCCCCCTTTTTTACGCACGGCATACAAAACAGTCTAATTATAGTTTAGTAGATTGAATTATCATGATAAATGCGATAGTGTGGGAGTTGTCGCCAACTAAGATTTCTGACAATAAAAAATTCCTAATTTCTTACCTTCGCCAAGTTCATTATATTCACGGATTTCACGACGTATATATGTCCCCACTAAAGTTTTCGCCTCATTGAACAGCATGTTTGGACCTTACGATACTTTCATCAAGAGATTACCCGTTATGGGTAAAACCAATGAAAAAATTCTAGAGAACTTTGAGAAGGATATTAACCATTTTCTGTGGTCTAATAAGAGAACCGACATATTGGAGACAGGATTAACATCCTTTTTAGGTACATTGGCAATCTGGTTGCAAGCAAAGAAACTCAAGTCAACAGTAATTTTGCATCTTTCAAATCCGATTGATAGTTTTTCCAGATTAATGCATATACTTATTGGAGAGCAAAGAGACGTCATAGAGTGCTTAGCTGATGATATCGAATATTGGTTTTTTTCACATTTTGCTGATTTTCCTGTCGAATGGCCATATTTCTTTGATTTTTCTTCCACAACAATCGATATGTTGCAAGAGGATGCAAAATTTATAGAATGTCGAAAAAAATTTATCGAATCCAGAGAGAAGATTTTCGAGGCGAGTTTTGAGAAAACAAGATTAACTCAATATAATAGAACATTTTTGAGTATCACTAACAACCAAAAAGTGTTATTCAATCACTTGTATAAGAAATATCGCAAATGTTTTATCGTCACCACGGCATCAGTTGCACCAAGTAAACAAAGCTGGAAGGCTTTGAAGCCCATTACATCGAAGTGGAAATCAATTGGAAAAAGTTTTGAAGGTGCTGGAATGTGTAAATGTGAATTCACACCATACTTCACAAGATTCGACCTTTATCCTTTAGAACTTTTTAAAAAAATAAAAGCAAATAGCTTACAGAATGAAACAACCACGAGTTTTCGTTCTGCTTACGATTTTGGAACTGCAATCAAAGCAGAAATGAAGTTAGCTCTTGATAACTTTAGAAAACGAACAGAACTGCGTTAGTACTCGGTAAAGGTTCCTTCTTTTTCAGTTCCTCTAATTCTATGAGGCTTTATTGTAATGTTTTGACCGGCATCCTTTTTAGCATACCCAAGTATGAATGCTTTTTTGTTATGCTTTTCTATGATAGAAATTGCAGAATCAACATCCTCTTTTGGTACGACTAGACACATTCCAATTCCCATGTTAAATCTATTATACATCTCTGCTGTTGACACATTTCCATATTTTTGTAAAAGATTGAAGATAGCAGGTGGGTCGGGTACATAGTCAAAATTATATCCATATCCTTTTCCAACGCGATTAAGATTTAGAAAACCCCTACTTGTGATGTGTGCCATTAGTCCAATATTTATATTGGATTTGAGCATTTCCAAAAGTTCTTCCACATAGATGCAGGTAGGTTCTAACAACTCTTCGCCAAGAGTCCGATTTAACTCATCGAAATATTGGTCAAGATGAAAATTCATTTTGTTGAAAAGAATTTTTCGTGCCAAGGTATAACCATTACTGTGTAGTCCTGAACTTGAAATGCCAAGTAATACGTCACCTTCTTTTACTGAAGACCCATTCACTATCTTATCGAGGTCAACTAAACCAACGCACATACCCACTAAATCTATTCCTTTCCCTTCCTCTATTCCACGTACCATATCAGGAACAATAGCCGTCTCCCCTCCCACTATATTAATTTTTGAGAGTCTTGCGCCTTCACAGAGGCCAATAGCTATTTGTTCAATTACGTCTGGAACAGGATTTTGTATTGCAATATAATCTTCAAAAGAGATTGGTTCAGCACCTGTACAGATTATGTCATTTACATTCATGGCTACACAATCAATACCGATTGTATCATATTTTTTCATCATCTCAGCAATGAAGATTTTTGTGCCGACGCCATCAGTTTTAATTGCAAGTGCCTGTTTGTTATTCAATTTTACAAGACCAGCAAAGTGTCCGATTTTAGCAACCATCTTTCCAACATTTTTTCGGTATTTATCAGTAGCTTCACATAAGGGGAATATGCGATTCATAGCCTTATCTTCTTCACACATATCAACGCCAGATTCTGCATATGTTAGTCCATGCTTACGGGCCATTTTGGCAACTCCTTCTCTCTGTTCTAGCATATCCTCATTTATTCTTTTCCTTTTATTTTTTAATTTTGTTGTCATTTACCTAATCACCTCATCCGAAATTTTTTTTATCTTATCAATCATTTCCTCGTTAACCTCATGAACCTGAGCCCTTCCGATTGACCGATTGGTGATAACTTCCAAAACATCCAGTCGAACGAGAACGTCTCTTACCGTAGTTGACCCAACGTTTGTCTTTTTGGAAACATTAGATATTAGTGAATTCTTTGTTACGTCTCTGTCTTTTCGTATTTCATCAACTATCACATTAGCTACGTCTCGTTTAGAGGTCATTGAATCATATACCTCATCGTATGGCTCATAATACGGAATATTATACGAAGAATGGTGTTGTCAATCATATGGTTACTGATAACACTAATTACTCGATTGATGGTAAAAACAACCATGCACCGACCTATGAGACAAACCACATGATTCACCTTATGATTTGTGATAAATCAAAAACCCTTTAAATAATTTGCGGTAAACACAGTCTAAAAATCAGGATAACAACAGTGCAAAAGCTATCCTTACGAATGGTTCTGTAAACCATTTCTCGGGCAACCAAGAACATTCCAATCAGTAAGAAATTGAACTTCATACTTTGTAATAAGGCTTAAAAGCCATAAACCCGTAAAAGTGAATGCAGTTATAGTGTTACTTACCACTGCTAGTGGTGAATCTTCTTCAGTTTTGAAGAAGTTAGAAGGGAATCTGCTGATTTGCGGTCGTTTAGGTGGAGGGCGGAGATGTTGGATGCTGTTTGTGCTGGTTCTCATTTTTTTGTTTTGGTATGGTTTCTGCACGTGCATCCAAATTCTCTTGGGGCAAACATTCTATTGTTTCCTTGAAGGTATAATGTACATTTACTTAAGGTTAGAAACTACATTTAATAGATGGGTGAAAACAAAATTCTAATTGTATGCTTACAAAAATGAAGCGTGGAAAACATTTATGAAACTCAGTAAACGTAGAGCCCTCTTGCTGGCTTTCTGTATAACCGCGTTATGCAGCCTTTTGGTAGTAGTACCGCTACTGATGCATCATGAACCAGACTTGCCAACCGAGGAAGACTTGCAGAACGCAATCGCAAATGCAATCGACTTCTTTGAGGGGTCACGCGAACCGTACGCCCTGCTGTGGCTCGATGTGATGCACCGGCGCTTCGGAATCGAGGAGTTCGCCGATGCCCTGCAACGCTACGACCAAGTGCTGACCGAGCAACCGGAACAGTTGCCTATGATGCACGTGTTTCGTCGCATCGCCGATTACGACAACCTGTTCCAAGTTGAGGACCTGCAGTCTGTGTCACTCCCATCCGACCGCATCATCGCCTATGCCCTCTATTGCGATCGGCTGGTATTACCCTCCGATTACTCTGAGATGCTTGACAGAGCAGTGAGCCAAGGGGGGTACCATCTGACGCATGTGTTACTGGCATGTATCTGGATTCAGGAAAACGGCTGTGAATTGGCACTGCCCGACGGGTTTATCGATGATATGTACTGTGCCAACTCAGCGATAATCAACAACAACCCGATGATGGTGGATGACCTCAAGCTCGAAGCCGCGGCGTTTCTCTACCTGGCGGGGCAGGGCGCGCTGGTCGACGATTCTTTTGTCGATCGCGTCATAACGAGCCAGAATGACGACGGGGGCTGGGGGGTTTCCAGCGATGGGCAGGGCGACTCGTACTGGCACTCCACGATCTTGGGGCTCTTGCTCTTGCTACACGTTGAATTCCCCGCCGACTCCTATCCGCCGGTGCTCGATTCCACGTCGCCGTGAGGGAGATTGTCGACAAACTCTGCTGACGGCGTAAAACTGTTCAGAAAAGTCAAAACAACTAGTGGTATAGGTAAATGTAAAAGTGGGCCTGGAGAGATTTGAACTCTCGACCTTTCGGTTATCAGCCGAACGCTCCAGCCAAACTGAGCTACAAGCCCATAAGCACACCATAAAATACTCCATTTATTAAAGGATTTTCTTGATTGAAT
>Ga0307434_1001153_pt1 | contig 14813 bp, 13 predicted proteins | sample SalMarWE160220MG_FD_202156 | JGI IMG/M metagenome (GOLD analysis project Ga0307434, IMG submission 202156) | Salt marsh sediment microbial communities from the Plum Island Ecosystem LTER, Massachusetts, United States - WE1603-220 | ecosystem: Environmental > Aquatic > Marine > Intertidal zone >... | reverse complement strand
GAGTTGGACCCCGGCGGGGATATGATCCTCAAACGCTCGATTCCGCTGTTGACATAGTAGACGTTGCCCGCGGCGTCAAAGGCCACGTCGCGATTGTAACTGCTGACAGACAATGTCGTCTCAAGACCCGGGCTGCTGGGGTTGCTGATGCTAAGGACATACACGCCATAGCCGGACCGGGCGCCGACCGCCACGCGATTTCGTGCGTTGTCGATGGCAACACTTCCGTAACCACAATGCAGGCTACCGGATTCCCATGAAGGTGACGTCGCACCATCGTTCCAATGCGCTTGTGCCGTCGGTGTACCGATACTGGGCAAGCCACCAGCTTCCGTCCTCGTCGCGCGCCAGGTCCATTTTGCCGTTCTGGATGTAGTTGGGGTCGTCGTGGACGACCGCCGTTGGGTTCGCGCTGTAGCTTGAGGAGGTTGTGCCGATGTCATACCTTTGGACATCCCCCCTCTGCCCGTAATCCTCGTCCATCGTGTACATCTTGCGTTGCGATTCCGTCCCCTCGAGCCAAATGCCGGCGACGCTGCCGTGGTTCGCATTGCCCGGTACCAGCAACTCACTGAAGTTGCCCGACAGCTCCGCGTTGGCGATCCACACGCCCGGATGCGAGTCGGACCAGTCTGCGATGAAGACATGATTATCCGGCGCTACAGTGACCTTATAGGGACTGGCACCGTACCAATTCGAGTTGTCGCCTCCAGTGTCCCAACTCACGCCACCGGTCCGGCCAGAGGCCACCTCTGATTGGTCGGCTTTGAGAGCGTAGAGACCGTCAACCGTTGTGCGACCACCGGAGGTCGGGCCCCCAATGCCTTCCGACACGTAGACCCAACCGAAATACTTGCTGCCCGGATTCCTGTTGACGTCCACACCGACCGGGAAATAGAACTTGAGCAAGCCGTTGTTGTCATCGCTGATCGGGGTCCAGTCTCCGTAGCCGTCCTTGGACGCGATGATCTTCACCGTGTATTCCTGGCCGAATGAGCCCCCCATCCCGTCCCAGCCCCACGTATGGGTGCCCGTCGTCGTGTAGTCGCTGTCGGTCTTAGTCTCTTCATCGACCTTGCCTCCGTCCACCTGCCACACCTCGAACTTCACACTGCTGGCATTCTCGTTGAGGACATACCTGACCGTGTCGTCATCGACCTTCTCCAAGCCGGAGGCATAGACATTGGCCCAGGCGGGGCTGGCTGCCCCGGCCACCACAAACGCCGCTGACACCACCACCGGTAGACGGCACAGAACGTCGCTTTTTCTCATCTTTTGACTCCTTCCCGTCTTGAAAGGGCCGCCCGCAAGCTCTGATATTCAAAGACCAGCCTTACGGCTCTCTGGTTGTCCTTCCTGCTCCTGGAACCCAGTGTATTCCGCAGCCGCCAGGCCCGGGCGTAAGGCCAATCAAGAAAACAAACGACCACTGCCGGACAACGAGGCGATCTGCTATTCCGAACTGCCAAAATGACGGAGGGGAATCGGGATCTCAAGTCAGAATTGCGTCTACGTCCGGGGGTCGCCCCAAGTCCTCTCCAAAGCCATGCTGTCACAGCACCCCCCGCTCACTGCCGAGACGGCACGTCAATGCCCGCCCGGAGGCTATGTGAAACGGCCCACCGCTATTCCAACCCGCATGATAACCCTGCAGGGCTGGTGTTGTCAACAAGAATCTGCGGCGAACCATACCCTCAAATCGTCTCACCGCGCACACGGAAGGACCCGCGCCTTACCGGACCCGGCTGCGAGCATTTCAGGGCCACTCGCCATCGGGAGCTGGCCGGCGATCGACCGCGAGTTCGGCAAGCGTTGCGAGCCCTCTCAAGCGCGCTGTCAGACACGTTTTTGTACACTACTACGGCAATAGCGGCTGTGGCACTGCATGTTCCTTGTAGGCCGCCCGATGGGCATGAGCGACGCGAATCGCATTCTGGTCTTGCCCGTTTCTTCTCGGCTTCGTGATCCCGGCGACCTATGGGGCTCGATTTGAGAGCCGGCCGGGCCCCCACATGCTTCTCGGTGCTCCGGAGCAAGAGCGGCCGGCATCGTGTATAATCTGGGGTGGCTAGGGCACTTGCCCTTCTCTTGTAGCGGTGTCGAGGCGGAAGACCCCCACGAACAGGTGCTTTTCGGGCGGGAAACCGCTACACCCAAACGTGAAGTGCTATAACGCTTCGCAGGGGCAGATTTGTCGAATGTACGGGGTCCGTATCAATGCCCGGCGGCGAAAAAGGCAAAACCATCCGCCCCACGATTCAGGCGATTGCCAAGAGGGCGGGCGTCTCGCGCTCCACCGTCTCGCTCATCCTGGCGAATCGGAAGGATATGGTGAGCCGATTCAAGCCCCAGACCGTCGCCCGGGTGCGGGAGACGGCCCGGGAGATGGGCTATCGGGCGAACCTGATGGCGATCAGCCTCCGTAGTCCGCATCCATCCTTCTTCGGCTTGATACTCCGTGGCGGGGGCAGAGCGGACGCGATCTCGTGGCATCACCAGGCATTCGAGGGCCAGTTTCTGGCTGGCGCCCTGGAAGCGTCGCGCGCATTGCGCCTGTACCCAGTGCTGGCGACGCAGGATTCGCCGGACCCGGAGGGCGCCCTGCGTCGGGTGCGGGGTGTTCTGGATGGCGGGGTGTTTGGGGCGGTGTTGAGGACACCGGTGCCCGTTCTTGACAGTCCGATGCGGCGTCAGATCGAACAGGGCCTGCCGGTGGTGATCGTCTTCCCGGAGCATCCGACCACGTGTCCCTCGAACGCGATCGACATGGACAACGTGTCCGCAGGCCGGCTGGCGGGCAAGCTGCTTCATGACGCCGGCCGGCGTCGGTGGGCGGTGGTCCGCGAGGAGCTGTTGTGGGAGCCGATCCGCCTTCGAGAGGAGGGCGTCCTCGCCGCCGCCACCGAGGCTGGGGCCAGTCTCGAAATCCTGGCCGTACCTTCCGGCATCGCGGAGAAGGAAGTGATGGCGTGGCTGTCGCCGAAGCTTAGAGACCTCCAACCGGACGGGATCTATGCGTCGTCTTCGGTCATGGGAGTCGGAACTTTGCTCGCGTGTCAGGCCGCCGGGCTGCGGGTGCCGGAGCAGACCTGTCTGGTGGGTTGCGACGCCTCCCTCTGGCGGGCGCCGGGCTGTCCCGGCATCACCTCGATCGACGCCTCGTGGTACGCGGCGGGCGAGTTGGCGGTCCGCAAGATGGCCGAGCTCAGCGAAAGGGAAGAGTCCGTCTTCGACAACATCGTCCTGCCGCCCACCGTACGCAAGGGCGACAGTTGTCCCGGCGGGGACGAGAAGCCGGCACCAGTTACCGCCCATTGACCCTGACACGAACCGCTCACATCTGGGCCGGTCGTCTGCGAGTTTGAACCCTGGGAGAGGCCTTGACAAACGCATATAATATGTGCATACTTATGTGCATGAGGACTACTCTGAACATCGACGAATCCACGCTATCGCGGGCCTCTGAACTGACCGGGGTGCGAGAGAAAACCGCCCTGGTAAGGATGGGCCTGGAGGCGCTCATAGCCCGCGAGAGTGCGGCCCGCTTGGCTGCACTGGGAGGCACGGAGAAGAAGCTCAAGCCCATCCCCCGTCGCAGGAACCCATCACGTGATCCTCATTGACACCTCGGTGTGGGTGGACCACCTGCGGGAAACCGACGACGATCTGGTGGAGCTGCTGCAGGCTGGCGAGGTGGCGTGTCATCCGTTTGTGGTGGGCGAACTGGCCTGCGGGGACATCCAGAACCGCGACGAGTTCCTGACCTTATTGTCCGCTCTGCCGGTCCTGGCGAAAGTCGAGGATGCGGAAGTGCTCGACTTCATCGACCGTCACCGACTGATGGGCGAAGGGCTTGGCTTGATCGACGTCCATCTTCTGGCTTCGTGCATGCTGGCAGACGTTCCGCTTTGGACCCGCGACAAGAACCTGGCGGGAGCCGCTACCCAGCTCGGAGTTGCCCTGGCCCTCTGAGGCGACCTGAGACGGGCGGTTTGGCGGCCCGATCGACCTCATCATTACGGACTTCCACCCAGCCATCGGCACAGGTGCAGGATGGCCGGCGCGGGCGGATGCAGAAGCATTCTGAACGTGCGGCCCGAGGGCCTCGGACGGTTCGAAGCTCCGACAGTCGCCCCGATGAAACTGGCAGGAAGCCGCCGGAACTCCGGCGGTTTCCTGCACTTATGAGCCGTTCAAAGTTCGGCCAGTCGCCTCTGAGTTTGAACCGTTGATCTCGATGGACGAAGATAGGAGAATCTCGTGCAGCATCGGGCCGTCCATCACGTTCCCCTGGTTGGCCCGCAAATGAGCGGAGCCAGGTTACATTGCATGAACGAAATCTTTCGGGCACATGTCGAGTCACTCCATCCCGCATTCGAACGGCTGATGGCCATGCCCCCTGTCAAGCCATGCTCTCTTCCGATCAATATGCCAAGCCGCGGTATCTACCTCTTCACGGAGACGGGGATTCATCTTTACGTCGGCCGCACGAACCGAATGAGACAGCGACTACGGGAGCACTGCCGAGCGAGTTCCACTCACAACAGCGCGCCGTTCGCTTTTCTCCTGGCCCGGGAAGCCACAGGGCAGACCGTCGCGACGTACCAAGTGCGTGGGTCTCGCGCACAGCTCGAGCAGGACCCCGTGTTTCGCCAAGCGTTTACGGCTGCAAAAGCGCGTGTGTCGAATATGGACGTGCGAGTTGTGGAGGAGGGCGATCCGCTTCGCCAGGCACTACTTGAGATGTATGTTTCGATCGCGCTGCAGACACCGCACAACAGCTTCGAGAATCACTGATGCAAGATGACCACGAGTTGCTGTTGGCCGGCCCCGCGAAAACGGGCTATTGGCGGCTCGGGCGATAGGCCGACTCGCGCATCGTGCTGGTGATGCGAAGGATGTACGGCTCCGGCGGGTGCAGAAACGTCGCAACGTACGGCCCGACAGCCTCGGACGGTTCAAAGTTCCGACAGTCGCCCCGCCCTCATGGGGGAGTCTACAAGAACGGGTCTGGGGTGCTTCTCGCAAGGCGCTTGGGCGCGTTTCCGTAGGATGAGCCTGAGAAACACGCACCGAGGAGAATACACGGGCTGCAGTGACTATTGAGTCTTCACCCAGGCGCACAACCCGGGTCCGCCGGTACGTTGGGTCCGCTGATGCAGGCCTCAAAAATGGCCCAGTCGTTGGGATCCACATCTCGGTCCCCGTCGAGTCGGGCGTCGAGACATGCGGGGTCCATTTGGGGCTGTCCCGATCCGGTGAGGCACGCCTGGAGGTGCCCGAAGTCTTCCTGATCCACGTCGCTGTCCAGGTCGAAGTCGCCGGGAATGATGGGGGTGATGTCGATGTAGGCGAGCAGGTTGTCCGCCCGCGTCCCGTGGATGTTGCTGTCGGTGGCAAAGAACTCGTGGTACCCGAGGCCGAAGTAGCCGCGATCGTGCGTCGTGTCGGTCACACTGACAATCACGTCGTCGTCGAGGTGGTACCTGATCGTTGAGCCCTCGCAGTGGATGCGGAACCGGTACCACGCCGACGCCGGGCGATACAGCGGATCGCCGGCGAGGAAGTCCGTCAGCGTGCCGTCAACATACTTGCCCGCCCGAATCCGTCCGTCATTGGAATCGAAGGTCATCGCGTAGCAGTTTCCGCCGCCGTAGTCGGACAGGCCGAACGCGCCGGTCCCGCTGTCGCGGGCGAACAGCCCGCAGCGCTCGAACCCGTCGCCGGCGACACCGGACCGGTACTCGCAGTAGATGTCCGCCTCCACGGCGTAGTCAGTGTCGCCGAAGTTGCCCCGGCGTACCGTCTCCGCGCCGCCGTCGGGGTCGGCTACCACGATCACGTAGCCGTCGCCGCCCGGAGCAGACGGCGAGAATGCCGTCACCGCGTTGTAGGTGAACTTGTCATCCCAGCCCGGCAATCGACCGCTGGCCGCCAGCGGGTCCGAAAACGGGAACGTGGTGGCGGTCTCTTCCTTGACCAGCATGACGGCATTGGCGACGTATCGCTCGCTGCCATCGGAGGGCACGTTCCGCACGGTGCCGTTGACCACCATGGTGGACGATCCGCCTCCGTCGAGGTTGATCGCGTCGGTTGCACCGAGGGTGCTGGTCAGGAAGTTGGCCATCTCCGAGAACGTCATACCCACACTGACCGGCGACCGCCCGTCGCAGACGACCATGAACAGGTAATTGTCGCTCCAGCCCAGGGCGGTCCGGGGGTTCCGGCTATAGGGTGCCGCCGCGCCCCGGTTCGCCCAGTTGCCCGTGTAGGGCACGCCGTTGTGGATGATCCAGCCGATGCCGGTGATGGCGAAGTCCGCGTTGTTGTACTCCTCAACCGCGGTGGCGAAACGCATTCGCAAGCGGTCCCCGACCGCGGTATTGGCGACAATGGTGGTCTTGGGGATTCCCCAGGCGGTGAGGACCATGCCCCCGTCCGGAATCGCATTGTTCTCGGCCGCCGAGCCGGTCTGGATCGCGGTCACGATCCCGGAGACCTCCTTGTCGCCCCGCATCGGGTAGCTGACGTCACTCAGGATCACCTCCACCGCCAGTGAAGGACTGATGAAATCGGAGCGGGTGGAACTGTCCCAGCCCGGCGTATAGGCGGTGACGTTGTGAATAGGCGGGTTGGGCCGATTGTAATACCCGAGCGGGATGCTGGTCCCGTTGGCAAAGGTCAGCGTGCCGGCGGCGTGGGTGATCTCGGCCCGGATCGCCGGTTGCCGAGAGGGCCCGAAGAGGTACGTGTCGTTTTCCCCGTCGGGCTCCTCGACGATCTCGCCGAACGTGGTCGCGGTTCCGATAATCGTGGGCAGGTTGACCGGGTCGAAGAAGGCGCCGTTGGTAGCCGCCAACACGTCATTGTCCGGCGGATCGTCATAAAGACTAGCGATCGTGCTCGTGCGGGCCTTACTGGTGAAGTTGCGTTTCTGCTGCGGCCAACCGACCTTGAGCTTGTATTCCGATCGCAGGCGGTCGATGGCGACGACGTGGACGACGTTCGGCGTGCCCAGGTAGTAGACCGCGTGGGTGACGCCGGGGGCGATTTCCTCCGCCCGGCCGATGCCCGTTACCATGAAGATCAGGAGACCCGCAAGACTGATCGGGGCCCACCTCGCTAACATGCCATTCGCCTCCACAGTCATAGCGTGGCCTCCGGCCACAACCAAACGAGTAGGAAAAAGCTGCGCCCCCTGAGCAGGATCTTGTCAGAAAAACAAGAAACAGCACTTGTGCTGCACAATGAGCCCGTCATCAAGGGGGCAGGGTGTCGTCACACGCCGGATCGGCCGAGATCGCCGGACCTGAGGCGCACGCTTCAAACGCCTCGAGGTCGTTCTGGTCCACGTCGAGGTCATCGTCGGCGTCCATACGCCAACACGCGAAGCGATCGTACGGGTGGTCCTGGCCGGCGTAACATTCCTGGAACTCCCCGAAATCCGCCTGATCCACGTCGCCGTCACCGTCCGCATCGAACCGCACGAAGTCGTCCGGCGGCAGGGTGCCGGTGACGACCACATCGTCGTACCAGAAGTGATCGTAGCTCTTGAAGTTCAGGCCCAGACGGACGTACGGCAGGTCCACGCCGCCGCGGTAGGACATGCAGACCACCTCATCGTCAATGAGGAACCGGACCTGGCCGCCGTCGGCGACGGCATCCACCGCGATGGCAAGCTTCGTCCAGCCCACCTTGCGGGGCACGCCCGTGTCCACGTATGCATGACCACCGATAGAGGCGCGGTCGTCACGGTGCTTTGTCCTGATGGAGTAGGTCTCGGTCAGGCCGTCGGGGTCATACCAGGCCACCACGCCGAGCTGCAGGTAATCGGTGTAATTCCATCCATTCGGTTCCACCGGGTTGCCGGCGATCAGGGCCAGCATATTGGAGACCGGCCGATCGTAGTTTGTGCCATCATCATGCACGGTATCCCACACATACACCTCGGCATAGATCGCGCCGGAGGTGGCGCCGAAGTCGGCATAGGAGCAGTACCCGGCGGGGTCGTGCTCGCGGGCCCTGGCCGAATGCGAGGGACTGATCGTGTGGCCGGCTCCATCACATTCCAGCGGCACCGTGATCCACCCCGGGTCCGGACCGGCCCGCTCGGGCCACACTTGCCAGTTGCCCATGCAACTGGGATTCTCGAAATCGTCGAAGAAGCTCGGCTGGGCCAGTGCGGGCCCGACCAGCAGGGCCGATACAACACATGCGATTGGACAACGCTTCATGGCTCCACCTCACATGACGTCAGCACGGCAAAGACACACTGGATTCTAGCCCCGCAAGCCCCCATTCTCCAATATTGACCTTGGTCCCCGTTCAGCCGTCACGGCGGTGGCGGCTCGTCGCAATCAGGGTCGGCAGCCATCCCGGGCCCGGAAGCGCACCCCTCAAACACGTCGTAGTCATCCTCATCGACGTCGAAGTCCCAATCGGCATCCATGCAACGGCAGGTCGGCATGTCAAACACACCCAATGGATCGTCTGGGCCCGTGTAGCATGACTGGAACAGCCCGAAATCCTGCTGATCCACGTCGCCGTCGTTGTCCGTATCGAACAGCAATTCCGGATTGATACAAGGCGAACGGGTAGGCGGTTCCACCGTGAGGGCGACCTCGTCGTACCAGAACTCCTCGAAGGTGTTCGTCAGGTGGCTCTCGGTGATCAGGGCCGGGTCACCACCCAGCCGCAGCCATTCCACGTCAACGCCGTTGCCCGTCCCGGGATCCCGGCGTCCCTGAGCCACCACCACGTCATCCACCAGGAACTCCACGTCGCCCACGACCCCGGCGTACGGATGAACAAGAATCTCCATCTTCCGCCATCCGGTCACCCGGGCGAGCGACGTCGTGTTCCACCCATCCGTCTTGGTGGCCCATACCAGGTGCGTCCAGCTCTTCTTCGAGTTGACGCCGAGCACGTAGTACTCGGTCCGGTACGGATTGGTCAGGACCAGCCAGCCGTGGACGTCGAAATTGGGCCGGGAAGGAGGCCCCCACGGATCGCAGTCGCAGAGAATGTCCGCGAAGTCATGCTGCCAGACCTTGAGCCGAAGGTCGGCGACCTCCGTCGGCGGGTCGAAGGGGTGGAGAATCGCCCCCCAATACGGGTCCCATATCGGCTGCCGCCCCGAGCGCTGGCCGGAGAACACCGTCCCCCCGTGGGTGAGATCGGGCCAGCTTTCGAACTTGAGCGGGCCGTACCTCGCGCTGCATTCCTCAGGCGGATCGCACATCGGCAACATCGGATCGTCCGGACAATAGGGATCCCCGCCGCAGGTATCGCATGCCTGCCACTCCGCCTGCCAGTCCCAATGGTCGGGGCTCGGCTCGAAGTACTCGTAGAAAGGCAGCTCGTAGGTAATCGCAGCAGCGTTGCCGCCGGCGGCCAGCACCCCTGCCGTCGCCGCTATCTTCACCAGCGCACCGAAACAAACGTCGTTCAACCTCGACATACCCGGAGGCCCCTTTGTCGCCGGCCCGATCACGGGGGCGCGAGCCCGTCGTCGCAGCTTTCCTCGGCCTGGATCCCCGGCCCCGAACCGCACGCCTCAAACGGGCCGTAGTCGTCTTCGTCAATGTCCTGGTCGCCGTCGGAGTTCATGCACCGGCAGGCCTGACAATCGTAGACCTCATACGGGTCGTCAGTGCCCGTCAGGCACGCCTGGAATACCGCGAAGTCATCCTGGTCCACGTCACCGTCGTTGTCTGCATCGAATCGCAGCTCCTCGTTGAGACAGGGGGATCCGCTCCAAGGTTCCACGCTAAGCTCTATATCGTCAAACCAGAAGTGTTCATACGAGAAGGGTGGTCGGTAGGCCAAGGCATCCGCCACTTCCGGGAACCGGGTGCCCATCTGAATCCTGCGGAACTCCACCCCCTGGCAGTGGGCTCCGGCAACCCGGTGCCCTTCACCCACTACTTGGTCGTCAATGATGAACTCGATGTCACCCGCCCGGCCGCTGTACGGATATACCACGATCTCCACGTGCCGCCAGGTCTGGGCTCCGTGGCAGACGTAATCGACCTTCCGGGGAACATTGGTCAGGTTCCAGCCGTCGGTCTTCGTCCGCCACTGGTAGAACTTCTGCGGCGGGTCGTTCGGGTCGTTGGACACCGGCGATTCGACCCCGATAAACGCGAAATCGTCGTACGGATAGATCTCATTGGGATGGTTTGGCACCGGGGCGGGGTCCGGCAGCATGTCGCCCGGCACCGAGGTCAGTCCCACCATGCCGCGAACAGGCCAGGTGGACTGCACGCACAAGGGGCGCTCGGCATCCTCCCAGACCCAGGCGCTCAGTCGAAGGGTTCCCTCCTGAGCGTCGAATTCATGTTGGGAGGCATACCCGTACGGATTAGCGTCCACCTCGAACGCGGTGCCGCCGACCAGGGGCAAGGGGTTGGTGTGGTTCTTCTGATGGCCGGGATCGCTTCCCGCCATCGCATGAAGCGGAAAACCGTAGATCTTGCCGGGAACGGACACGGGGATCGAGCCCACCATGACGTAGGGCCAATTGTCGATCGAGACGTCACCCCACTCCCAGGGCGGGTCGATGTTGCCGCCGTCGAAGTCATCACTGAACACCACCGTCTGAGCGAAACCAGGACCCGGCGGGATCATGAGAGCCGCCCCCACCGGGATCAGCAGTGCCAGCAGGTGCAAACTAGTGGGCTTCATAATCGGATTCCTCCTTTCAGGTTCTTTTCCCCGTCCGGGCGACCGAGAGTATCTCGGCCTAAATGACCGTGCAGGATTGTGCGACAATAAAGAGCGGCGGGCTTCAGCCCGCGCGGCTGCTCGCCCGCCTGGCCGTCCCAGAATCGTGCACGGTCATTTAGACAACAGGCAGAGCGGGAAGCTCGAAGTATCCCCGCTCTGCCTTGGTCCTTCGTACGCTCATGTCACAAACGACGTACGGTATGGGTCTCTTACCGACGTTTCCGGCGCAGCAGGACCGGTGCACCGAGCAGCAGCAACAACGCGCTGGCCGGCTCGGGCGTGATCTGGGTAATGCGAATGCAGTCCCAGCACCGGGTGATGGGCCAGCCGAAGTCCCACTTGGCATACAGGACACTTCCGGCCTTGACGAAGGGCGCGGAACCAGCACCGTCCGGATGCACCTGCGGACCCGGGCCCGTCGGGTTCCACTCACAGTTGGCGTACCCGTCGCTGCCGATCCACTCGTGGTTCGTGCCAAACTGGCCTGCCCACGGGATCTCGGGATCGATCGGCCAGTTGACCGGGCCGTGGTACCCGTTGATCTGCACCTGGATCGGCTGCCAGTCCTGACCACACTCGGGGCAGCAGCAGCCCCACGCCTCGATCGTGAACTCTTCGAGCGTGGCCGGCATCGCCGCGCCGGAGGACTCTTTGACGTTCTCCGTGTTCCACCAGATCCGGCGGACGCCATCCATGCCGCTGCCTTCATAGCAGTCCGTCCCATCGTACCCGCACCCCGGCCGCACGGTGAAGTCGCCGTCCATTCGATCGGGGCAGAGAATCCACCAGTCGCCGATCGCACCTAGTGCCGGCGTGGCGACCATCGCCAGCACCGCCAAACTCAACAGTGTCTTTCGCATAAACACCTCCTTCTTCCTTCTTGTTCCCGTTTTCCTCCCCCAACGCCAGGGTGGTACGCCCACCCGCGATGTGGATCCCATCGGGAAGTCCAGTACTCTGAAGCGGACACACCGTCCACTATTCGGACCATTCAGGGGGAAGCCCGCCTACTCTTGCGTGAACTACCTTCCCCGTCCCTCACTCCCTTGGAATTGAACGAGTCAGCCGTCGCACCCTCATCCTGCCCGGCACGGCCAAGACGAGTCGGAACTGCCGACCTCCGTTATGTTACCGTGACGGGTGCATCCGTGTCAAGACGAATACCGACCGTAAATCCTTTATTTCAAGGGTTTTTTGCGCCTCGCGGGTCTTGTGAGTATTAGCGCGATTTAACCCGCCGGCCGATTCTGCATACCGGTGCTGTTCTCGAGAGAAGTGCGAGGCGCCCGGGCAGAATCACCTTTGCAACGTGACTTTCTCCGCTCGCAGGAAACTGAGGCTCACTTTGGGGGCAAGAAGGAGCGAGAGTGCCGATTGGCGGCAGTTAGCTCGATTTAACGGGTCCGGGCGAGTTGATTCGGGTGCGACTCGCACTCTGGTGGCCCGCCATTGCCGAGACTGCGGGGCGTCCGGGCCGACGTCTGGTAAGTGCTTAGCGTGGGTAACGGTTCGGACTCGGGGTCCGCGAGCCGTGCGTGTTCAGCGTCCCGATTTGACCCCTCTCGCTTGCGCTCGGGGCTCTGACTCGCCAGCCTGTTCGTCCTGATCAGAGCCCAGAGCGCCAGCGATGGGGTTCTGTGCCATCCCACTCCAGGAGACGCTGAACAAGCACCGGGGCAAAGCCCCGCCTTGGGGGTGAGGGCGAAGCCCTGCTGTACAAGTACCAGGCTTGAAGCCTGCGCGGGCCTGCAAACGCAGAGGGCTCAGGCCAGCCGGTGTCCCTCACCGGGGCGGGTGTAACCTCAAGGTCCGCGGTAATTCACTGCCGCAAACCCTGGTATGGTTGGCCGGGGCGGCAACGAGACGCCGTGGTCCTTGACCATGACTCTTTACACTGTCGTTCTTCGCCTCTCATTGGCAAGTCGGGCAGCCTGCGTCGATGGGCCAATCGCTTCGATTGGATCATACCTAAGGTCTCGGGTATCTTGCCCCCTGCGATGCGAAAGGGACTCTTGGGCGTACTGCGGGACTTCCCGGCGCGATGGCTGCCCGTCCTGGCGGCCATCGGCCTCATCGGCTGCAAGGACAGCCGGCCGGTCGGCCCGGGCGGCGAACACAAGGAGATCACGCCAACGCTCTACTGGGAGCTTCCCCCCCGCAAGCAGGCCGCCATCCGCACCACCAAGATCTACATCCCCGAGAAAGCGGGGTTCACGGACGAGCAGGCTGCCCGGGGCCCCTGGGCCTCAACCCTCGAACGCGAAGTGCATCAAGGCGAGACCGACTACTTCGTCTGGCAGTTGGCCCGGACCATGTTCGAGTTCGAGCACCCCACGATCATGCTCGAGGGAATCGCCTTTGACATGTGGAGCCCAGACCTCAAAGCCATCCTGGGCACCTCGCTCCACAGCCGGCGCAGCCCTGCCATGTACATCGCGCGATCGCTGCCCGAGAGCATGATCGATGGCTGGTACGCCGACATCACCGATTACCTCGACGATTGGCCCGAAGCCCGTGACCATCCGATCACCAGGGCCCTGGGCACCTTCGACGGGCGAATCTACTGCCTCGCCGACAACTCCACCCGCTGGCCGGCCATCGCCTATCGAAAGGACTACTTCGCCGAGGCGGGCATTCGCAACGAGTTCGGCGAGCCGGGTCCCCCGGCCAATTGGACCTGGTCCGACTTCCGCAAGTACGCCGGAATGCTCACCAAGGACACCGACGGCGACGGGAAGATCGACCGGTGGGGGTTTGTCACGGAGCAGCACCGCTTCGACCTCTACTACACCTACTGCAACGGACTGGAATACCGCCTCTACACCCCGGACAGGACCGGCCGGTATGTCTGGCGGTTCAACCCCGACGAACCCAAGCTCCTGGCGGGCATCCGGAAGTTCCGTGAGATGTACTGGGTAGACCGGTCGGTGCTCACCGGCGTGCACTACACCTGGCTCGTCAAGGAGCGGGAGTTCGCCAGCGACAAGGTGGCGATGGCGATGATCGGCTCCGGCCACCCGCCCGAGTGGGCCTTGACCAAGCCCTTCATGTTTGGCGGCAAGATCAACACCATCGACGTGCTCGGCATGGTGCCCGTTCCCCGGGCCGACCCGGTCCCGCCGGACGAGGAGAGCTTCCTTTACCGCGAGGCGGGCTGCAACATGTTCGGGTTCAACCCGCTCTACTCGCCCGAGCAGCTCAAGGCCGCGATCGACTGGTTCAAGTCCTGGACCTGCGGCTACTTCAACTTCCTCTACCTTTCCTCGATGCGCCACAAGAACCAGGCCTGGAACCGGCCCGACCCGTTCCCGCCCTATGACCTGACCAAGACCTACGAGCCGAAGGTCGCCCTCCCTCCCGCGAAGGGCCGAGAGGTCTACCCCAGGGATTGGATCAACGTCTACGACGTCTACAACTCCCTGGAGCTGTTCCCGACGCCGCAGATGTTCGGCCTGCTCAAACCCGTCCAGTTCAACGACGCGCTGAACAACATGTTCAGTGAGTTGCTCTTCGCCAAGCCCAAGCTGGACAAGGACGGAAACCCGGATCCGGCGGCGGAGGAGGCCCTGATCAAGGCCATCCTGGCCGAGCACACCGGCAAGATCAACGCCCGCTGCATGAACGCCGAGTTGAAGAGCGACGAGGAGGTGCACGAGATACGCGACAAGATGAAGCGCTACTACTCGGCGCTTGTGGATTTCGCCCGCCGCAATCTGCCCCCCGCCGCCGCCGGACAGGTCGCCGAGTTCGTCGAGACCAGGTGCAAATGCTGGTGAGAACGGCATTCCGGGATAAGCGAATCGGCCGCGTCAGCGCCTGGCTGATGTCCCTGCCGGCCATCGTCGTCCACACCATGTTCGCCTGGCTGCCGATCGCCCTGGCGTTCCTGGTGGCGACCCAGAAGTACTATCCCGCAGCCCCGCCCGAACCCGTCGGCATCCAGAACTTCGTCAACGTCTTCAACGACCCGATGACCTTGACCGCCTTCAAGAACACCTTCATCTACGCGGGCCTGGCCCTGCTGCTGACGTTCCTGCCGCCGATCATCGTGTCGATCATGCTCATGGAGCTTTCCAAGCGAGCGA
>Ga0307434_1001152_pt1 | contig 14816 bp, 11 predicted proteins | sample SalMarWE160220MG_FD_202156 | JGI IMG/M metagenome (GOLD analysis project Ga0307434, IMG submission 202156) | Salt marsh sediment microbial communities from the Plum Island Ecosystem LTER, Massachusetts, United States - WE1603-220 | ecosystem: Environmental > Aquatic > Marine > Intertidal zone >... | reverse complement strand
CTTGTCGCGGATGCGCTCGCCGATGATCTCCCGCTCGAACTGGGCGAAGCTCAGCAGCACGTTCAGGATGAGCCGGCCCATCGGGGTCGCCGTGTTGAAGTGCTGGGTGACGGACACGAACGAGACGTTGTGCCGCTCGAACGTCTCCATGATCCGGGCGAAGTCCAACAGCGAGCGGCTCAGGCGATCCACCTTGTAGACGGCGACACAGTCGACCTTGCCAGCCTGGATGTCGACCAGCAGCCGCTGGAGCGCCGGTCGCTCCACGTTGCCACCGGTGTAGCCGCCGTCGTCGTAACGGTCCGCCAGGCAGACCCACCCCTCTGCCTTTTGGCTGGCGATGTACGCCTCGGCCGCTTCGCGCTGGGCATCGAGCGAATTGAACTCCTGGTCGAGTCCTTCCTCGCTGGACTTGCGGGTGTAGATGGCGCACCGGATCGTAGGCTTCACGGCTTTGTTGTTTTTCCCGCTCATCTTTGCACCCCGACCTTGAAGAACCGAAACCCATTGATGTGGCTGCGGGTGATCCGCTTGGCCACGGCCGATAGCGTGCGGTAGCGTTCACCTTCGTACTCGAAGCCACCATCCTTGAGGACGACGACGCGATGGGTGCGGCCCTTGTACTCGCGAACTATGGCCGAGCCAGGCGCCGGCAGTCGCGGGTCGGTCGGCTTGCTCTGGACTGTCGGGACTGGCCTGGTCACGACGGCCGATTCACCGATCTGAGGCGGACAGATCATGGTCTTGGGGGCCATGACCCGCACCTCGGCGTCGTTGGCCAGTTCCGCGGCCCGCTTGCGGGCACGTTCGGACAGGTCGCCCTCGGCGTCGGCCTGCAAGCGCCAGGCGATCTTACGGATGAGGTAAGCCCGATGCCGGGTCCGGCAGGGCTGGCCGTGCAGTTCGGCGTAGCGCTCGGCCAGGTCGCCCGTGGTCATCCGGTCCAGGGCGGCGAGTTCAGTTGCGAGGTCGTGCATGATGCGGCTCCGTACATCAGCGTGTTCCGACACACGGCCCGTTAACCGGCGGGTCGCGGAGCCACACTGAGCCTCGTTTCCAACGAAACCTCAAGGCCAGTTCGCCGCTCTTTTGAGGTTTTTCTGCCGGGCGGCGATGCGGCCGATTTGGCCGTGCGGAGGCGGCGAAGAAGGCCGCTGGCGAGGATGGCGGCGACCTCGCGGCGGCGTTCTTCGGCCGTCATGCTTTCGGGATCGGTGGTCGAGATCATGACAAGGCTCCCACGGGCGGGTTTGTGTTTCCGCCCACATTGGTTACCTATGCCGTCCGCCGCCGACGTGCCCACGCCAGTTAACCGGCCGGACGGTTTTGCGATTCCGTTCGCTCCAGCGGGCACGACCACCTGATAACCCGAGCCCACGGTTCTCTCCGGCGGAGAGAGACTTTGGGCGAAGACGGGCGGATCGGGCGAAGGGGCCTGATGCTGCGGTTATCTCTCGTGGTGGATCAGAGACACTGGCCTGGGTGGGCGGGATCCGTAAACCCTTGGCAAACCGTGCGTTAAAAGCGAAAACGCCGACGAGCGGATGCGTCGGCGTTCAGCGTGAACCGGGGGGCCGGTCGCGTTTGCAACCGGCCGGGAACTAGCGGGAGCTCAACCGACCTCGAAGGCACCTGATCCTGCGAATAGTCACACGCTGGTGATGCGAGGTCTCTCAGGAACCTAACCCCAGTGGTTCATGTTGCTCGGTATCGGGTTTGCTGCTGGCAGTTCTTACAGTCGCGATTCAGGCCAGAGTCGGGAGGGACCCGTAACGTCGCGTCTTCGCAAGGGTCCTGTGCATGCCATCCTGAGAGAACCAGGCACACAAGCTTGGACCCAACCCAAGGGGCGGCTCTCTAACCCGGACATGCGCCACCCGGCACCCAGCGAGGGCGTGACCCCATCCGCGATCGCATGCTCCGCCCCATTGCCGCGGTCCTCGATTGGCGCAAACAGCGACGATTGTGGCAAGAAGTCAAATCAGCGGTGCGATGACCCCGGGGGCGCCGGTCCCCGTCCTGGCCCCGCTGTGGATAAGTTCTCTGCGATTGTTCTTGGCGGGGCAGTTTCCGCCGTTGCGCCGTCGTACCGGCCACGGTGTGCCAGGCAATGTCAGCCCGGTTTGCCGGTGGTGAGATCCTGCGGCAGGCGAGCGGTGACCCGCGTGCCCGTACCGGGAGCGCTGTCGATGTGAATGCTCCCGCCGTGGGCCTCGACGATCGTGCGGCAGATGGCCAGCCCGAGCCCGACACCAGGTGTCCTTTGGCGAGAGCGAGACCTGTCCACTCGGTAGAAGCGATCGAAAACCCGAGAGAGATCGTCCGGCGGGATACCGGGGCCATCATCAGCAACCGTCATCTCCACGGCTCCGTTTTCGGCCGTCGCGGCGACCGACACGCTTTTTCCCCGTCCGCTGTACTTGATGGCGTTGTCCAACAGGTTACCGACAAGTTGGCGCATACGGGCGTCGTCAGCGTGTACGCGGACGGGCCCAGAGCATGTGAACTTCAGTTCCACGCCCTCGTCTTCCGCCAGGGGTCGGTACAAATCGATGACGTCGGAAATGGCCTTGTCGAGCTGCATTACCGTACGTTCAAGGGACAACTCTCCTGCGTCTGCGCGGGCCAGCAGCAGAAGGTCCTCAGCAATCCGGCCAAGGCGGTCGTATTGTTCGATGCTCTCCTGGATGACCTCTCTGAGTTCATCTTTCGATCGAGTGGCACTCAGTACGACCTCAGCATTGCCCCGCAGGGCCGCGAGGGGGGAACGCAGCTCATGAGAAGCGTCTGCCGTGAACTGCTTGAGCCGTGCGACGTACTGCTCGATACGGTTCAGCATGGCGTTCAACGTCTCGGCCAGGCGGTCCAACTCGTCACCTGTGCCACTGAGTGGGATCCGCTCGCCCAAGGCATCCGCCGTGATTCGCTCAGCCTTGCCGATGATGACCTGAACAGGTCGGAGACTCCGCCCCGCGACAATCCGCCCTCCCCAGAAGGCCACAATGCCGGCGACGGCCAACGCCACTGCACATATTCCCCGGAACGTACCGAGCGATCTTGATACCCTGTCGAGCAGATACCCCGCCTGAGCCGTGTAAGTCCGCCCGTCCTGGCCGGTGAATCCCCGAGTGCACATACGAACGGGGTAGGCAGATTTCGGATCATCGATCGTCTCGAACACCGGCTTCGCCTCCTCCGCGTCCACGCTGAGTCTGTGAGGAACTGGTGCCCGAAGTTGCTCCTCCGGATCATAAGTCAGCAGAACCGCCCCCTGATCGTTGAGTAGCCGGTAGCTCAGATCGCCACGGACGCGATGCCCCAACTCGAGGGCAACGCCTTGTTCGGCCGCTTCATAGTCCTGGCCGAATTCCTTGAACACGCGGGCGGTCAGTTCCTGGATCTCTCCCTCGAGGATTCCGTCCACCTCGTGATGCAGGGACCACGAGAGCCCCGCGTAGACGATAAGGCATACAAGGAGACATACACCGGTCGTGACCCCCGCTCCCCAGAGAGTGAGACGAAACCGTATCGTGTTCCACGGTCTTCTACGATTCGTTTTCTCGGAGGACATAGCCGACCCCACGGATGGTGTGAATGAGAGGAGGATGAAATCCGTAGTCCACTTTCTTGCGCAGGCGGTTGATGTGAACGTCAACCACGTTGGTCTGGGGATTGTGTCGGACCCCCCACACGCGGTCCAGAATCATCGTCCGGCTCACCACCTGCCCTGCATGCCGAATCAGGTACTCCAGGAGAGCGTACTCGTTCGGCGACAAATCGATTCGCCGGTCGGCGCGGTGGACGCTGCGGGCCACGATATCGACGGCCAGATCGGCCACACGCAAGGGGTTGTCGACCACGTCTCGCCCGCGCCGCAACAGGGCGCGTATACGGGCAAGGAGTTCGGGAAAACTAAAGGGCTTGGCCAGGTAATCATCGGCGCCGGAATCGAGGCCCTTAATCCGATCGTCGACATCATCGCGGGCGGTCAGGCAGATGACCGGCGTGTGAATGCCTCGCTCACGGATATCACGCAGAACGCCCAGACCGTCTTTGCCTGGCAGCATCAGGTCCAAGACAATGACGTCGTAGTCGCCCGTGCAGGCTGAGCGGGCTCCCCCCGGGCCGTCCACGGCAACGTCGACGACATAGGACGCCTCGTGCAGTCCCTTCTCCAGGAATCCCACGACGCTGGGATCATCCTCTACAACGAGGACACGCATTTCGGCAACTCCCGCGTTACGGCTGTTCAGGGGCCCAGCCTGTGGCCGGCGCAACCTGAGTCTAAACCCAATTTGGCGTGCAAAGCAACCAGGAGGGCTGTCGGCAAGAAGCAGTTTGCAGGGAGCGAAAACGCTCACCGCAACATGACAGCATTGTAATACTTCGTTTAAGTCCGCTTCAGGGTGGGAGTGTAACATACTCAGGACTGCTCAGGCGCTTCTGAACCGAGTGGCGCGGTCGAGGGCAACGCCTGGACGACTGGCCTATTCCCCGAAGTTGATATGGAGGATGCTGGTTGAAAGGCACCGGTGATTGGGAACGTCATCCGTTCATCCTCGGCTCCGGTCGGCATCACGATCCCGCGTTCGCAGCTCTACTCCTTGTCGCCTTTGCGTCCGTCATGTGTTTGGGCGGTCTCGGGGCGGGGCCTCCGCTGAGCGACCATGAGGCCATCAACGCGCAGGCTGCCCGCCAAACCATCCAGTCCGGCGAATGGCTGATTCCGCGTCTCGGTGAGATTCCTTGGATCCGAAAGACGCCATTGGGAATCTGGGCGACGGCGGCCGTTTCGCTGGTGGTGGATGATCCGAGCGAAGCCCCCGTTTCCGAGCTCTCCGCGCGACTGCCCTCAGCCATCGCGGCGTTCGTCAACGCGCTGCTTGCCTGGTGGCTGGCCAGCATGACGTACGGCCGGCGTGCCGGCCTGGTCGGCGGATTCATCTGCGCTGGATGCGTCGCGACGGTCTTCTATTCGCATGACGCTCAGGTCGACATGCTTCTGGCAATGTTGACAACGCTGAGCTTCGCCTGCTTCTATCGGGGTGCCGTCCATCCCCAGCCTCGCAAGGGATTCATGGTAGCTTTTTACTTCGCTCTCTCGCTGGCCATGATGGCCAAGGCGCCACTTCCCCTGGCCACGGTGGGGTTGGCTTTGGTGGTTTACTGGTTTGTCACGGCCCCCCTGCTCAGGCTCACGTCGCCGTCGGCCGTCGAGGGCGGAGGCTCCCTGGCGAGACGGTTGTCGGGCGGATTCGTCCGGCAATTCAAAGACCTGGGGCGACTCTGGCTCATCCCCGGCGTGCTCGCGTTTGTCGTGCTGGCGGGCGCCTGGCCGCTGTACGTTTACTGCAAGATCGACAATGCCGCGAATCTGTGGCTGATCGAGTACCTCGATCGCTATACCGGGGACATGAGTGATGAGAGCCGTCCGTTCCTCTATTACGTGCCGATCGTTTTCGGCCTGACCGCTCCTTTCCTGCTCTCGCTGCCGGAAGCGGTGGCTGCCCCCTTCCTCCGCCGGTATCGGCCCCAGCGCGAGGGTTTGACCTACGCCTTTACCTGGATGGTCGTGGGGCTGCTCTTCCTCAGCAGCGCGTCATTCAAGAGGCCTCATTATGTGTTGTCAATCGTGCCGGCGTGCTGCCTACTGCTGACGCCGGTGATCGATCGCCTCTTCTTTGGAATGGTCTCGGTCGCGTCGAAAGTTGTTCAGGGCGTTTGCCGTGCCCTCCCAGTCCTGTTGGCCATCAGCCTTGTGCTGGGCGGTGTTTTGCTGAACTTGAAATACCCGAGCCTGCTGCGGGCGTACACGCTTGTTGCCTGCGGTGCTTTGGCTGTGTGGACGGCGGCGGCCTGGTCCTACGCCCGTGGCAGACGCACGATGTCGTTTGCCCTGCTGAACCTGGCCATGATGATCGTCCCGCTGTTCGTATGGCCCATCTTGGGTAAACACATCAGCCCCAACCCGGAGGGACAGGCTCTAGCCCTGGCCTTGCGTGAAAACGGGGTGGCCTCGGACGCCCCTATCTACTGGGTCGGCGGGCGGCCGGACGCCTCCATCGAGTTCTACTCCCACTACAGGATCCGGCGCCTGATCGACGAAATCGAGATGACTGAGATACGGGAGAACCGACGGTCTCTATCCGCGGAGTTGTATCGTGAATTCGCCCGGCGAATCGAGCAACAACTGGCACAATCTGAACCGGTGTATCTGATCATGACCGCCGGCCACTATAGCATGCTGCAACGGAATACGGAGATCCAGAGCCGGGTGCTTTTCACGCTTGACGGATTCCACGACGAACCGGGGGATGAGTTGGTCGTGGTTACCCAGTCGAGATGACAGGACTGTAATTGGAGCGCCATCGGGCATTAAGACAGAGTGTGTATCATCATCCACAGTCCGGACGGACGGCTCCGGACAGGCCGGGGGTCCTGCGTGGCGCGGCAGGATGCACCGGCCTGCTGACAACGACATCGCGTCACTGGAGTAGCTGGATATGTGGAAGAAGACGACTCATCTCGTACTTGTGGTTTGCACTGGTCTCCTGCTCGGCGGCGGCTGCAGCTTCGACGGCTGGTGGCCTTGGGCCGTCGGTGCCGGTGTATTGGGTCTTCTTGGGCTCGGCACCTGATATCGAACAGCCGGTCGTGAGCACCGGCACCACGGATGCCCGGGGTGGCTAGGCCCGTGCCCAGCGCCCGGAGAGGGCAGTGCACCCCAGCCTCCCGGGCCATCCGTCGGGCGGGGGGAGGGCGGAGATTGGGAGTCTGTGTCCAAGGCCTGTTCCCTGGGGGCGAGCACCGGCTCCGACATGAAGCCGGCGGCGAGCAACATTACAGACATGTAATGTTCGCCTGGTTGTCAGTCTCCAGGCCAAGCGGTATGTTCCTGGCGATCGGAGCGGGATTCATGTCCGGGTCTGTGTCCCTGTGGGCGCCGGTCTCGCCGTCCGGCGCGGGCAGGATGTGAGAGTGCCAACGTTCAAGGAGGTACACGGTCATGCGTCCGAGACAATCACTCGTGGTAGTCGTCGCTGTGGCGTGGTGCATGTTCCTAGTCGACGTCGTCAAGGCGCAGCCGCCGAATCAGGAACCACTGCAGCCGTTTTGTCTGTCACTGAACCCGGCTCCCGCTGCGCCGAGGACGACCGCTTCTGAACGGACGGTGATTGAAGTCCCGGAATTCCGGTTGGCCGCGAACCAGGAGGAAATGGCCCCGCGTTCGACGGAAACCGAAATGCGAGCCGATTCGGACGAAGGAGAGGACTGGGACATCTGGGGGCCCGTCCGGATGCGGAGTCCGGACCCGGAACCCACCGGCGAACTGGAAATCAAGAACATCTTCGATTACGGCACGTCGTCCGACGGGACGGACGATGATTTCGAGTACGAACTGGAGATCGAGTGGGGGATCGCCCCGAACCACGAACTGATCTTCGAGTTGCCTGTGGAGATAGGGGACGGTGAAGTCCATGGGAACGCCGACATCACGCTCGGCTGGCACTGGCGTTTGTGGAAGGAGCAGGAGATCCTGCCGGCGTTTGCGATGCGGAATTACATCCGCATCCCCAGCGGTTACCAGTCCAGCGGCGTTGACTACGAATTGCGCGGCCTGATCACGAAATCGATCGTTCCGGAGAAATGGCGCCTGCATTTGAACCCGTTCCTGAAATCGGTGAACGGCCACAACGAAGAGGACCAGCGCTACTTCCAGTGGGGTTTCATCGTCGGTACGGACTATCGGCTGGCGGACAACCTGACCCTGAATCTCGACTACGTCCACGAAACGGGCGAGTGTGAAGGCGAGCGGAACCAGCACACCATGGAGGTGGGACTGGACTGGAAGTTCGCTCACAATCAGGGCCTCGGCTTCGTGGCTCGTACTGGCCTGGACGGCGACGGCATCGGCGAGAACTTCGGAGTCGCGATCAGCTACGTTTACTCCTTTGACGGTTTCCCTGCCTTGGGGAGATAGGCCGGAATTCGCTGCGCCCCTACCACCAGTAGCAGCGGCGGTTGCGCGCCAACGTATCTCTGTCCATCTGATCATGGCGCGTGGGCCAGAATGTTACCCGATGACAATGTTGTCATCTTAGCGCCATTACGTCTCCAGGTTCATCCGGTACAATCTCCGTTTGGCCTGCCCGATTTCGCGGCGGCAGCGTTGTTCAACGGCGTGAGGCGCAACGCTGAGCTTCCGCGGGACGTTGACTGAGAACGCTCGAGCATGAACGCCAACTGGTTCAGAAAATCAGCTTGCCTGGGCTCCGTCAGCCTGGTTGTCATTTCGGCCTGCGCGACCGTCGACCCTGGGCCGGACTTCGAGCGGACGGCCGAAATCGTGTCGACACGGACGCGGGTTGAGGATGTCTACAATCCCGACGCCGAGGAGATGATCGAAGCGAAAGTCGCGGATCTTCTTACGGACGGTCTGACGGTTGACGAAGCCGTCCGCGTCGCGATGCTCAACAACCGCTCCTTCCAGGCGATGTTCCAGGAAATCGGGGTGTCTCGGGCTGAGCTCGTCCAGTCCGGGCTGCTCACGAATCCCTCCCTGGCCTTCGGCGTCAGGTTCCCGGAGGGCGGAGGTCGCTCGGAGCTGACCCTGGGGCTGGCGCAGCAACTCGTGGACCTGTGGCAGATCCCCGTTCGCAAGCGCATCGCCGAGTTTCAACTGGAGCAGACGATCCTGCGTGTGGCTCACCGTGCAACCGAGCTGGCCGCCGAGACGCGGGGGAAATGCTATGGACTCCTGGCCCTGCGTGAGCGCGCGTCCGTCACGAGGGAAAACCTGGAACTGCTGAGGCGAACTCACGAGCTGGTCAGAAAGCAGGTTGACGCAGGGGCGCGTAATCCGCTGGATGCGAGCCTGGTCCGGGTGGCGGTGATGGAAGTGGAGCGGGAACTCATCGCCGTCGAACGGGATGCGCACACCGCCGAAGTGGCGCTGGCCCGTGTTCTCGGCCTGAGTCGCTGGCCGAACCCCTGGCAGTTGGCCGACGTGCTCCCCTCCGTGGTCCTGCCCGTCGAGGACGAAACGGCCTTGCTGCAGCTTGCGATGAGCGAAAGACTGGACGCCCAAGCCGCCGCCCGGGAGGTCCAATCAGCCGAGCAGACGTTGGAGCGAGAATACCTCGAGATCTTCCCGAATGTCACCGTGGGCTTCGACGCGGAGCGGACGGAGAACCGCGCGATGCCCGGTCGGAACGTGCTCGCCGACACCGCCCGCGCGTCCGTGGCCAATGGGCAGCTCACCGCGCCCTCCATCCAATCGAGGGCGGAGCGACGCCAGGCACATCGCCAGGTGATCGACGCCATGCTGGGACCTTCGATCGCAGTCACGCTGCCCGTCTGGGATCAGAACCAGGCCGCGATTGCCAAGGCGCGCTTCCAGGCAATCGAGGCACGGCACAGATACGAGGACCTCCTCGATGCGGTGGCTGAACAGGTGCAACGGACGGTTATTGCGACGAAGGAAAACGGGAGGCTCGTTCGTTTCTATGAACAGGAGCTGCTGCCTCAGGCGGAGCAGAACGTGGAGGGCGCCCGCCGGATCTATGAGCTGGGTGAAGAGAACGTTCTCGTCCTGCTCGACGCCCAGAAGTCACTGATTCAACAGCGGGCTGCCTATGTCGACGCACGACGGGCATACGCCGCAGCGATCACTGACCTGGAGCAAGCATTGGGGGGACGATTCCCTCCCACCCCGACGACACAAAGCGCGTCATCCCGCCCGGAGGAGTAGGCACAAACCCGGCCCCGAATGGCCATGGTGGAGGATGGCGGATCATGACCAGAGCGCAACATTTGGGATGGAAGACGGCTCTGCTGCTCAGTTTCACGACGCTTATCGCGTCACTGATAGGATGCGACGGGACCGCGGGCGAAGCGGCCCAGCCACTCGCTCAGCTTGTCGCCAACCGGCTTCAGCACTTGCAGGAGTTCTCTGTCGGTTTCGGCCGGCAGATGTTGGCCGCCTGGCTGTTTTGAGGCACTCGGAAATGAAACCATTACCGCGAGATCAGAGGCTGAGGTCCACAGCGAGAAGACCTGGCGGAGGTGCCCCGGAACGGGAAACCCAACTTGCGCCGAAGAGACGAACAATAAAGCGCCACTTGCGGGTGCTCCTGACGGGTGTGGCCCTTGGCGTCACGATTGTCGGCTGCCAGGAACGTCCCGCCTCCGAGCCGAAAAAACCCACCCCGCCGGCGAAGGTGGAGAACGCGGTCAAGGAGACGGACCTGACGCGCGTGACGCTATCGCCAGAGGCCGAGAAACGCCTCGGGATCGAGACGACGGCCGTCGAGTCCCGACAGATTCGCCGGATGCGGACGCTCGGTGGTGACATCGTGGTTCCCCCGGGGCGACAGATCATCGTATCCGCGCCGCTGGCCGGCACGCTCACCATGCCCGAAACGGGCCAAGCCCCCACACCCGGCGGCAAGCTGATCAGCGGTCAGACCGTGCTTCGTTTACTACCGGCTTTCCTGTCGGATCGCGAAGTGCTTCAGCCGTCGGATCGGATCAGCCTGGACCTCGCCCGTGCCAATCTCTCCGCAACGATCGCCGAGGCCGAGGGAGAAGTCGCCTCGGCCGACGTCCAGGTTGAGGCCGCCAAGGTCAAGATGGATCGCGCCGACAAGCTCCGCAAGGAGAACGTGGGTAGCGTGCGCGCCTATGAGGAAGCGGAGGCGGAGCTTCGTCTTGCCGAGGCGAGAGTTAAGGCCGCCCGCGACCGTCTCGATACGCTCAAGAGCATCCATCTGGACGCCGCGTCCGGCACCGTCGCCTCGCTGGCCATCCAATCACCTCAGAATGGGCTGCTTCAGAGGATACACGCCGTCCCGGGCACCGTGGTCGCGGCGGGAACGCCGCTCTTCGAGGTCGTGAGCATTGATCCAGTCTGGGTCCGGGTGTCGCTCTACGCGGGAGACATCGAGACTATCGATCCACAGGCACCGGCCAACGTGACGGACTTGGCTTCCACGGCCGGTTCCCCCAGCCGGTCCGCGAAGCCCATTGCCGCTCCGCCCTCGGCCGACGCCAGCGCGGCGACTGTAGATCGGTTCTACCAGCTCGACAACGCAGATGGGCTCTTTCTGCCCGGCCAGAGGGTGGGCGTGACACTGACACTCAAATCCACCGAGGCGAGCCTTGTCGTGCCCTTCAATGCGATCCTTTACGACATCAACGGGGGCACTTGGGTCTACGAGAACATGGAACCCCAGGTGTTCGTCCGTCGGCGGGTTGAGGTCCGGCATGTCGTTGATGGCGTGGCCGTTCTGAGGCGAGGTCCGGATATGGGAACGAAGATTGTGACCGCCGGGGCAGCCGAACTTTTCGGCACGGAGTTCGGTGGCGGTAAGTAGGCCCCTGAGACGAGAAGTACACTCCCATGATGAGATGGCTTGTCGAAACCTCGCTTCGTCTTCGCGTGCTCGTCACGACGGCTGCCATCGTCCTCCTGATCGTCGGTATCCAGAAGACGAGCACTACGCCGCTCGACGTGTTCCCCGAGTTTGCCCCACCCCTCGTCGAGATTCAGACGGAAGCACCGGGACTCTCGACTGAGGAAGTTGAGAGCCTGATCACCGTTCCGCTGGAGAATGCACTTAACGGCACCTCCTGGCTCCAGACGATCCGATCGAAGTCCGTACTCGGTTTGTCGTCTGTCGTTCTGATCTTTGAGGATGACACCGACCTAGACGCGGCCAGGGTACAGGTTCAGGAACGCCTTGCCATTGCCGAGGAGAATCTGCCCACGGTAGCGAGTCATCCCGTTATTCTTCCTCCGCTCTCCTCGACCAGCCGGGTGATGAAGATCGGTATGTGGTCGGAAACACTCTCCCAGATGGAACTCACGGTTCTGACGCAATGGACCATCCGGCCGCGACTTATGGCTGTTCCCGGTGTCGCAAACGTTGCCATCTGGGGTCAGCGGGATCGGCAGCTTCAGGTTCTTGTAGAGCCCGACCGCCTTCGTGCGAACAACCTGACGCTCGACGAACTGGTCACGGCGGTGGGAGATGCGACGCAACTCGGATCCGGTGGCTTCGTGGATACTCCCAACCAGCGCCTCTCTATTACGCACGCTTCGGCAATCAAGACACCCGAAGACCTGGCCGCCGTACCGGTGGTCTTTCGCCATGGGGCCTCTCTTCGCGTTGGGGACGCTGCCGATGTCGTCGAAGGATATCCACCCCCGATTGGCGATGCGGTAATCAACGATGGCCCCGGCCTGTTGCTTATCGTCGAGAAGCAGCCGCGGGGCAATACGTTGGAGGTGACGCGCAACGTCGAGGCCGCTCTGGACGCCCTTCGGCCCGGCCTCAAGGACGTTCACATCGATTCGACGATTTTCCGGCCGGCCACATTCATCGAGATGTCCCTGGAGAACCTGAAGAATACGCTGCTTACCAGCGCTGTCCTCGTAGTCATCATTCTCGTCGTCTTCTTGTTCGAGTGGCGTACGGTGCTGATCAGTCTCGTCGCCATGCCGCTGTCGCTCCTGAGTGCCGTACTTGTGCTCCACTACCGTGGTGGAACCCTCAACACCATGGTGATAGCGGGCTTGATCATCGCCATCGGCCAGGTTGTGGATGATGCCATCATTTATGTCGAAAACATCATGCGGCGACTCCGCCTCAATTGCGCGGCTGGTAATCCGGAGTCGCCGTTCAACGTTGTGCTGAAGGCTTCGCTTGAAGTCCGCAGCGCCGTCGTTTTCGGAACGCTCGTCGTCGCCCTGGTCATTCTGCCTGTGTTTTTCCTGGAAGGGCTCGCGGGCACGTTTTTCAGGCCGCTTGCGTTGTCCTATGTGCTGGCGATCGTCGCCTCACTGTGCGTTGCCCTGACGCTCACGCCGGCCCTGGCCCTGCTGCTGCTGCCTCGCGCGGCCGAGCGAAAGGCCAGACCGCCCTTCCTCGTTCGCGGGCTGAATCGGCTTTACCGCGGCATGCTGCCGGGGCTGCTGAAGTGGCCGACTTGGGCCGTGCTCTTCCTGCTCGGCGTGTTCGGAATCACCGCCTGGACCGCGCCTCGACTGAAAGAGAACTTCCTACCGAACTTTAAGGAATATGACTTCCTGATGCACTGGGTGGAGAAGCCCGGAACCTCCCTGGAGGCCATGAACCGCATCACGGTCGCGGTCAGCAAGGAGCTTCGCTCGATTCCTGGCGTGCGGAACTTCGGAGCCCACATTGGCCGAGCTGAGGTAGCCGATGAAGTCGTCGGACCGAACTTCACGGAATTGTGGATCAGTCTGGATCCGAGTGTGGATTATCCCGCAACCGTCGCCAAGATCCAGGAAGTAGTTGACGGCTATCCGGGTCTGTACCGTGACGTGCTTACTTATCTGAAGGAGCGAATCAAGGAAGTCCTCACCGGAGCGAGCGCCAGTATCGTGGTCCGCGTCTACGGGCCTGACCTGGCCGTGCTTCGGGAGAAGGGGAGGGAAATCGCTGACGAAATCCGCGACATCCCCGGCGTGACCGATCTGAAGGTCGAGCCCCAGATCCTTGTCCCCCAGATCGAGGTGGAATACCGGCCCGAGGTGGCTCAGCGTTTCGGCCTCACGCCTGGTGTTGTCAGGGCGGCATCGGCCACGTTGATCAAAGGCACACGTGTTGGTCAGATCTTCGACAATCAGAAGATGTTCGATGTGGTCGTCATGGGCACGCCACGCGTTCGTAGTGGTTTGGAGGCGATCCGCAAGTTGCCGATTGACACACCCTCGGGCGGGCAGGTGCCGCTCGGCGAGGTCGCCAACGTCATCGTCGCGCCGACGCCGAACACCATCAATCGTGAAGGCGCGTCACGGCGCCTGGACGTGACCTGCAATGTCAGGGGTCGGGATTTGAGCAGCGTCGCCCGCGAAATCGAGAAACGAGTTAGACAAACCTCCTTTGATCGTGGTTATCATCCTGAATTCCTTGGCGAGTATGCTGCTCAACGGCAGGCCCGGAACCGTCTCCTCGCCTTGGCGGGGTTATCGCTGCTGGGCATTCTGGTACTGCTACACGCCGAGTTTCAATCGGCTCGCCTCACCCTTCTTCTCTTCATCACGTTGCCGTTCGCGCTGGTGGGCGGCGTGTTGGCGACCTTCCTCAGCGGCGGGATCCTCTCGCTGGGTTCGCTCATCGGCTTCATCACGGTGTTGGGCATCGCTGCCCGCAACGGAATCATGCTGGTGAGCCATTATCGACATCTGGAAGAGAAGGAAGGCGAGACCTTTGGCCACGCCCTGATCGTGCGCGGCTCCGCTGAGCGCCTCGCTCCGATCCTCATGACCGCGCTGACCACCGCGCTGGCGCTGCTACCCGTGATTCTGCGTGGAGATCGTCCCGGCCACGAGATCGAGCATCCCATGGCCATCGTCATCGTGGGCGGACTGTTGACTTCCACGGTCATGAATCTCCTCGTCATGCCCGCGCTCTACGCACGCTTCGGCCGTTCGCCCCAGGCGGCTGCTCAACCCGGATTCGGGTCATCCACCGCTACCGGCTGAGCTGTCTCGACCTCATTGGGCCGCACAATAGCTCGTCAAGACGAGGCCCTCATCAAACAAAGGGCGTGAGCTGGTTACATCGCCGATCGAATTCGCCTCTCGGGCGCCGTAAACGGGACTCCGTCGTGCTCGAACCTCAAGCCGCCAGTTTGTCGAAGTTGAAGGTGCCCAGAACGCCGGCGGCGGCGGCCCAGTTGAAGTTGTCGGTCGAATACTCCGTTCCGCCGCCGGGACTCCAGCCGGCGCAGAGCACCGATTCGGTCGGATCGTCGTTGTCCAGGTACAGGATCAGATACCGCGTGCC
>Ga0307434_1001150_pt1 | contig 14826 bp, 12 predicted proteins | sample SalMarWE160220MG_FD_202156 | JGI IMG/M metagenome (GOLD analysis project Ga0307434, IMG submission 202156) | Salt marsh sediment microbial communities from the Plum Island Ecosystem LTER, Massachusetts, United States - WE1603-220 | ecosystem: Environmental > Aquatic > Marine > Intertidal zone >... | reverse complement strand
GTAACTGGATGGTGATGTTACCCATGCTTGTTTCAAACAGAACCTTCATTTGAGTTGAAGTAATATTCTGGGTTGAGTCACTCTCGTTTGTGCCATTATTGCCTAACATGATATACACCACGACAATCGTTACGGCAACAGCCAACAATGCTACTGTCAGTATTATCTTTTTGGTGTTGCTTTTCTTTTTGCGTGGTCGGCGTCGGCGGGATTTACTGCTACTCATAACCAACGTATATGGCAACCGCTAATTTAAATTCTAGGGAATAATGCCCAAAAAAAGGGTGGGTAACCCAATCTGTGACTTTAGAGTCCCAGCTCTTCTTCGATCTCTTCTTTTCCGCGCTTTAGCTCTTCAACCTGCTCTTCATCTATTCTCAGCAGCAACGTCTGGAATTCGCCAACATGCGTCTTCTCTTCTCTCGCCACATCCAACAGCACTTCACGAATCACCTTATCATCAGTCGTTGCAGCCAACTGCTCATACAAAGTCACAGCATCCAACTCCGCAATAATCGCCAGCCTCAAAATCTCACGATCAAGAAATTTCTTCTCAACCTTTTCGAGTTTAATAGGTTTTTCTTCCAACATAATATTTCAACCTCCATTCTTTCATATACTATTGAATGCATAATGGTTCATAATGTTTGCGCAATTTTCTCTGCCAATTTTTTCCGAGACCATCCCCGAACATGGCTTAATTAGACTCGCAGTCCTCAAAGTTGTTTAATTAGGTTAAAGATCTCAGAAAGGGAAAATTTTTTGTGGTCTGGATTATCTGCAATCATAGTATAATCGATAGGCGCGTGGAAACACAAACGCATTTATTATTTTGAGTGGTTATGGAATTCAGGGGCTACCTCGAAGTTGGTTGTAAGTTGGAAATCTGTCTTAAAAGCTGATCCTGTAAATTGGCTGCTAGAACGCGAAAACCCATCTGTCCGCTACTTCACCCTCAGAGATATCTTAGACTATTCTGAGAAAGACCCAGAAGTTGAGGAAGCCAAAGCAGCCATCAAACATTATGAAAAGGTCTCAAAGATATTCAGTAAACAGAAACCAGAGGGATACTGGGAATCACCTGAACACCCATATCTGCCCAAATACAAAAGCACGTACTGGCAGATTATTATTTTAGGTCAGTTGGGGCTAAACAAATCAGATGAACGTGTAAGAAAAGCTTGTGAGTACATTTTTCGATTTCAACTAGAAGAAGGGGGATTCTCCGAGTTTAGAGAAGAAGGAGCCAAAAGAGAATATAATTGGATTAAAGAGAGAGCGCTAAAATGGGGAAAAGAGTTACCACCTTTTGATATCTGGGCTAAAGAGAAGATCAGAGAATACGAAATGTCTTGTTTAACTGGAAATGTTGCTGCTTCCCTAATCAGACTTGGGTACGCTGAGGATGACAGAGTGAAAAGAGCATTAAATTGGCTGGTGAAAATTCAGAACAAGGACGGCGGCTGGCTCTGTCCCTATTGGAAAGCTCACATCAGAGACAAGCACGGTTGTTTTATGGGAACAATAACGCCATTGGATGCGTTTTCCGAGTTGCCAAGCAAAGATGTAACCCCAAAAATAGAAACGGCTATCGCGAGAGGAGTAGAATTTCTTCTCATGCACAGACTGTTTAAAGCTGATCATCACCAGTTCAAAGTAATAAATGACAATTGGTTAAAGTTTGGATTCCCCTGGTTCTTCTACGACATTCTAAGAGTTCTTTCTGTGGTGACAAAGCTGGGATACATAGGAGACGAAAGAGTAGAAGACGCATTTAATATCTTACTGCAGAAACAAAATCAAGACGGCAAATGGCTCTTGGAAAGAACGCCTTCTGGCAGAATGCAAACAAACTTGGAGCCAAAAGGAAAACCCAGTAAATGGATTACTCTCCACGCACTCAAAGTAATAAAAGGCATGCACCAGAAAACATCCTGACTGTCTTGCACACCCAGCAAAAATCATCCTACACAACAATAAACTCTTCAAAAAGGTCTGCTAACCACAGAAAAAGTTACATTAATTAGGTATTCAAGTAATCTTTACTAACTGCTATCAGAACACTCTCAGAATGAGGCAATAAAATGGTCAAAAAGCCCTTAGTTTCAATCGTGTCGGCAGGATCATCCCAGTTTGGGCGACTGGACGGCATGTACGGCAGAGAACTTTTCGCAGACGCCGCAAAAGAGGCATTCGACAGATGCCCTAACCTCGACCCCATAAAAGACATTGAGGCGCTCTTCGTGGGTCACATGGGAGAATCCTATGAACACCAAGGACACACCGGACCCACATTAGCCGACTGGACTGGACTGCTGCCGAAACCTGCAGTTAGACTTGAATCCGCCTGCGCCTCATCCGGAGTTGCCCTCAGAACGGGAATCTTTGCCATACTCTCTGGCATGCATAAGGTAGTGATGGTTGGCGGAGTGGAAAAAATGACTCACCGCTCAACAGCTGATGTAACAGAGTTTCTGGCTATGGCTTCTGACATGCCTTTTGAACAGTGGAATGGACTAACTTTTCCGGGACTGTACGCGCTCATGGCTACGGCTCACATGCACGAGTACGGCACAACAGAAGAGCAGATGGCACAAGTAGCAGTGAAGAACCATCACAACGGAACCTTGAATCCGAAGGCGCACATGCAAAAGGAAATAACTCTTGAGAAGGCAATGGAATCAAAAGTTATTGCTTGGCCCCTCAAACTTTATGACTGCTCCCTAATAACCGATGGCGCCAGCTGCCTCATTTTAACTCGTCCAGACCTTGCCAAAAAATTCACGGATACACCTGTTCATGTTATCGGTTCTGGGCAGGCTAGCGACGCCATTGGTCTCTATGAAAGAGAAAAACTTACTTCACTCAAGGCTGCCAGGCTTGCGGGGCAAGAGGCTTACCGGATGGCTGGCGTAGAGCCGAAAGATTTGGATGTAGCAGAGGTTCATGACTGCTTCACCATCGCCGAGATAATAGCCTACGAAGACCTCGGTTTCTGCGGTGCTGGAAAAGGCGGAAACCTGATAGAGGCGGGAACAACTGAGCTTGGAGGCAAGCTTCCAGTTAATCCAAGCGGAGGGTTAAAATCGAAGGGGCATCCTGTTGGCGCAACTGGAACCGCTCAAGCCTACGAAATTTATTTACAGCTCACAGAACAAGCCGAAAAGAGGCAGGTGGAAAGAGCTGAGATTGGGTTAAGCCATAATGTTGGAGGCTCCGGAGCCACTGCATGCGTACACATTTACAGGAGGAATTAGAGATGCCCAAGAATCTGCCCTTTACAGTATCAAGTTTCTACGGGTTCATAAGCGAAAAGCGGCTGATGGCAGCCAAGTGCAATGAATGCGGAACTGTGCTTCTGCCACCAAAACCAATGTGCACCCACTGTCTTTCCACAAATCTAAAGTGGATAGAACTTGATGGTGCCGGAAAACTGATCAGTTACACAGTCATCCACGTTGCACCACAACAGTTTCAGTCTCTGGCACCCTACACTGTTGGCATCGTAGAATTAAAGAACGGTCTTCGGCTGCTCGGAATGATCTGTGGCGTGGACCCAGAAAAAATCAGGGTGGGAATGAACCTAAAAATCGATTTTGAACCATCAACCTCCACCCAATGGCCTGCATGGCCAAGATACTTCTTTAAACCATGATCGTCTCTACAGCTAATTATCAAAGCGATAGGATGCTTTCCCACTTTTGCTCATTTTTGGTATGCTCATGGTGAAATGTGCCCCTTTGCCCTGTTTGCCTGTTTCTCTGATGGCCCAGCCGTATACTTCACACGTTTTCTTTATTAGGTAAAGTCCGTAGCCTGTGCCTTTGCCGTATCCTTCATTGAAAATCAGCTCTTTCTCGTTCTCTGGTATGCCAACCCCGTCATCCTCATAAACCAGCTTCAGCATATCTTCCCCCTCTTCATAGTGTACTCGGATTTGGCTGACCTTTCCTCCATGCTTCAGTGTATCATCCATAAGATTATAGAAAAGCTGTCTCAGCAGAGAATCAGTCATCACCGCCAAGCCCTTGCATTTGTTCACCAGCTTTACTTCGTTCATGCCTGAAAGCAGCATGGCTGCCTCCTCAACGGTCTTTCCAACATCCATGTAGGACAGCTCCTCCACGCCCAGCATTTCGTAGTTTCTGGCGAAATCGAAGATTTTTTCCATCTGATCAATAGCTGATTCTATGTCCCCCAAAAATTCTAGGGCACCATGATCTGCTGCTAGTTTCTGTTTAGCCAAATAAAGGTTGTTGGCGATAACGGAAAGCTTGTTTCGGGCATCATGCCTTGTTAACCTGCCAACCACACCCAACTTCTCGTTAATCGTCACCAGCTCATTCATCATCCTCTCCAACTTTTCCTCCGCTTCCTTGCGTTCAGTGATGTCTTCGGCGAAGGCGATGGAGTCTCCTGATTCTAGGCGAACACCGTTGAACAGGAAATTGCGGCGTTTGCCGTCCTTTGTGGTTATTATTGCGTGTCCCTCTTTGACTTCGCCTTTCTCAGACATTCTTTTGAACCATTTGTCCCTGATTTTGCATCTTTCCTTCTCATTGGGATAAAGCTTCTTGAACCAATCCCGCAAAGTTGGAATTTCTGACCTCTTGAACCCTGTCATCTGCTCCATTTTCGGATTAAGAATCTTCACTTCACCTTCTGGACCATAACTTATGATTCCAACATTAGCGCTTAGAATGGTTTTTCGATATTTCTTCTCAGCTTCCCGTAGCGCTTTCTCAGCTTTCTTCGACTCGGTGATGTCTAAAATAGAAGCTACTGACTTTTTTGTTCCAGGTATCAGGTTGACGGTGAGCATACAGTTCTTTATCTGCCCCTTTTTATGGATGAAGTTGAAGAAGTAATGAGTAGGTGCTTTTCCCCCTTTCTTTCTCCTTGCATCGTGGTATCTCTGCATACGTTCCAAATAGTCTTTGGTGACAAAATCAGTCCACTTCTTTCCTACCACCTCTTCTCGAGAGTATCCACCCAACTCTTCAAAACGCCGATTGATCATAGAAACGGTCTTATCTGCCTCAAGAATGCACATCGCGGTTCCAGTGTTCTCAAAAACAGTTCTATACCTCTCCTCTGACTGCCTCAACTTCTCCCTTGCCTTTATTCTTTCACTGATGTCTCGTGCGATGCTTAGGATTGCCTGTTTTCCCTTGTAGGTTACCAGACTGGAGCTGATCTCCACGGGTACCTGTCTTCCGTCCTTGGTGAAGTGTGTTGCCTCAAAAACTTGGATTTCGTCTTTAGGCATGTTGTCGATAAGCGTCTGAACTTCCTCTTCAGGCCAGTTTTTGCTCAGGTCTTTAGGACCCATAGACAGTAGCTCTTCTCTAGAGTAACCCAACTTTTCAGCAGCAGCATCATTCACCTCCAGGAAGCTCCCATCAAGACCAATCACCCAGGCAGTGTCATTCATCCCGTTAAGCAACTGACGATACTTCTCCTCGCTCTCCTTGAGTGCTTCCTCAGCCTTCTTCCGTTCAGTGATGTCCTCTGTGATAATCTGGTAAAACTTCTTTCCAGATAGCTCAATCACCTGTACTGTGTTTCTGACATCTCTGATCTCACCCGTTTTAGTGCGATGTTTGGTTTCGAAGTCGTCTTTTCCTCTCTTCATTGTTCTTTCCATGCGTGCTCTTGTTTCCTCAGCGTTTTCTAGAACCTCATAGTCACAAACTGTGAGCTTTGCAAATTCACTTCTTGAATAACCAAGTTGACGATGAGCTTCTTCGTTGAACTCAACCGCAGTTCCGGTAGAGTCAAGAATTAATATGCCCAACGGCGCCTTATCAAAAATTGCATGATATCGCTTTTCTGCCTCTCTAAGCTTATTTTCTAGTTGCTTCCTTTCGCTTACGGATACATAAAGTTCTAAGGCTGCAACTACGTTCCCCTTTTCGTCTCTGATGGGGTTGGCAGTAATCTCCCAAACGAGTTGACCCTCAGGACCAGGAACTAACTGTTCAATTACAACATGATTCTTTCCTGTTTCAAATATTTCTTTAACTCCACAGCCGGGGCAAACGCTGCTACGATTAGCATATACTGAGTAGCAGGTTTTACCTTTCAAATCTTCTCCACAGATGTTTTTCAGAAACTTGTTTGCCCATAAAATTTTGTAGTCTTTCGAGATGATTGTGAGTCCAGCGCCAATGTTGGCGGTGACAAGTTCAAGCGTTTCTCGTTCTCGGCGTAGCTGTTCCTCCATTTTTTTCTTGTTTGTGACATCCCTGAACGTAGCTAAAATTAAGCTTTTGCCTTCTAATTCAAAGGTGGTGGCATTGATTATAACATCTCTGATTTCCCCATTTTTGGTGATTATCTGGTCTTCCAGCACCTGTCCTTTTCCTTTGCGGTGCTGCTCAAAAGTTTTGCTAAATCCGCCCTTGATTGTTTCAGGAGGATGGAGAATACGCTGATGCTTACCAATCAACTCCGATTTGTCTCTGCCAACCAACTTTGTTGCCGCACGGTTACAATCAACAGTTATACCTGTCTCAGCATCAGCCAAGAAAATTGCATCCATTGACGCCTCAAACTGCTTCCTGTATTTCTCCTCAGACTCCTTAAGTTGCCTCTCCAACTTTTCGCGTTTAGTTATATCTAGTAGAATCGTTTGCATGCCGACAACTTTGTTGTCTATGATTATCGGACTACTGTTGTATTTTGCTATTTTCTTTCCTTTCGGAGTGCCTATCTCAATTTCTCTTTTCGCCGTTTTTCTTCGAGATATTTGGACAAGATCTTTGAGCACTCTCGGCCAGTACCTCTTGAAAATAAACTTGCGCATATTTTTTCCAACGATCGCGTCTTTTTTGAATCCATACTGCTCTGCAGCTTTGTTTATTGAGGTCACGTTTCCTTTCAAATCCATCGTGACGATGACGGCAGGTGCGTTTTCGAAAAGACGCCTATAATTTTCTTCTGATTTCTGCAGCGCCTTCTCTGCCTGTTTAATTTTCACAACCTTTCTTATGATATGTGCAAGTTCACTGTAAACAGCTTCTGTCTTGCCGATTTTGTTGATGTATTGGTCGGCACCAAGATTAAGGGCTTCAATTGCCACTTCCTCTCTGCCTTTTCCAGTGAACAAAATGAACGGAACATCGTTTCCTCCGCTTCTCAATTCTTTCAAGAGGTCCAATCCATTTCTTTCAGGCATCCGATATTCAGCAACTATCACGTCATACGGTTTTTGCCTAATTTTTTGCAGGGCATCCTTGACAGATAAAGCAGTTTCGATTTTGAACATGCTCTCATGCATTTCCAGAATTCGTTTAGAACACTTCAAAAAATCAGCGTCATCATCCACCTGTAGAACACGTATCAACATTGCAGGGATCGAGTTTACAGGATTTTTTTGCAATTTTTTGGTAGACGATTTTAGCATGTGTGGATTCAGCATCCTATTTGAGCGTGAAATTGGGATTTGGTTACATGCTCTTAATTCCATTGGTTTAGAGTATAAGTTGGTTGCGAAATGTGCATATTGATTAGTAATCCATGCGAGTCGGATTCGGAACATTGACGGTTGAGAATCTTGGCTATTCAACAGTTTTTCTGTTAAGCTGCTCTACCATGATTGGAATATCGGTGACTGAGGAGGCTATGTAGTGAGCGCCAGAGCGGGTTAAGTCTTCGATGGACGAAAGGCCTGTCGTCACCCCCACAGCAAGGGCATTAAGCTGGACTGCACATTCAATATCTTTAACGCTGTCTCCCACTAGCACAGCTTCCTGAGGCCTAACTTTCAAGGCGTCCAATGCAGCCTCCAGATGCCTAGGATGGGGTTTAACCTCAAAAACAGAATCCCGCGTGACTACTGAGTCAAAAAAGTGTTCAAGATCGAAGCGCTTAAGAATGTAGCTCGTCGTCTTTTCGCTGCTTATAGTACACAAGGCAATTTTCAGTTCCATATCCCTCAACGCCTTCAGCGTCTCCGGTATATCCTCAAAAATTTTGGCTGTTCTGGCGGCTTCCAACTCGAACTCTTCTACAACAGAAAACACCCTGCCTTTGATTTCTGCGAAATCCCGTTTTTTTCCATCTTCCGTTATCGGAGATTTTTTAATTTTTTCCAGCATGTCGAAGGCGCTTTCGTTAAGCGAGAAAAGAGTGCGGGAGAATCCTCGTTGGGCGAGGAGGTTTACGATTTTGGTTCTGCAACTTTTGGTGTCTAGGTTAAATTCTTTGAGAGTGCCATCGAGGTCGAAAATCACTGCTTTGATCATGAGTTTGCAGCGTCCTTTTTGCTGCTCTAAAGATTCTGTTGTCTTCATAAAATTGTTTTTGGTCTCAAGTAACCTCTGAATGTTAAAAGTCGGCGGCAAAACAAAGGTGATCTGGGAAACGGGCTTGTGTGCCATGATTGGTTCGTAGTGGCATCGTTGCCGATATGTATATAAGACCCTATCGTCGATAGGTTCAACCGAACATAACAGGTGATTATTATGAAAAAACTCAAAATCTCAAGAACGGGAATAAGTAAAATGCTAGCAATTGCGATTGTTGCCATTGTTTCTGTTGCGGTGATAGGCGGTGTTTGGTACTATACAACCTTTGCGCCAGAAGAAAAGGTTCTGAAGGTATTCTGTGCAGGTAGCTTGACGCTTCCGTTCGAGGATATCGAAGCCCAATTCGAAGCAGACTATCCAAACGTCGATGTACAATTTGAGCCAGCGGGCAGTGTCGCTTGTGTCCAGAAAATCACGGAAAGCGGCGAAGAATGTGACGTGCTGGCATTAGCCGATTACAATCTGATACCCAGCATGATGATGACGACAGAATCGAACTACGCGGACTGGTACATAATATTCGCTGTTAACAGAATGACTCTAGCGTATACGGATAACAGTAAATATGCTGATGAGATTACTGCAGATAACTGGTATGAAATTCTTAGAAGAAGCGATGTGAAGTGGGGTTTCTCTGATCCCAACCTTGACCCCTGCGGATACAGGTCTCCGATGGTTATACAGCTTGCTGAACATGAATATGGCGACGACATGATTTTCGAAGATTTAATTGAGGCTAACTGCGCCATCACCGTTTCGGAGGAGGCTGGCACCTACCTTATCGACGCTAACATGACAGACTTGAATCCTAACACAGATAGACTGACGATCCGAGAGAAGTCAGTTGAACTAGTTACGTTTGTGCAGGAAGGCGGCTTAGACTACGCTTTCGAATACTCAAGTGTAGCCAAGCAACATGGTCTAAAGTATCTAGAGTTACCTGTAACCATCGATTTGAGTTCAACAGACTGTGAAAACATATACAAGACTGTAAAAATTGAGAAAACCACAACAACCAGCACTGGAGAACCAATCGTTTACGGCTTGACAATACCCAAAAATGCTCCGAATCCAACCCTGGCGGAAGAATTCGTCAAGTACATCATAAATGAGTCTGGCCAAACCATTATGAGCAACAGTGGACAACCACCGGTCGTTCCAGCAGTAACAAATGACATAAGCAAGATTCCTGAAAGTCTTAAAAAATATGTCGTGCAGTAGAAAATGGCAACCAAAAAAGCTTTAACAGGCGTCAAACGTCACTCCCTTTCCCTAATTTTTTTGTTTGTAGGTTCTCTTCTAATACTTTTCACTATGCTGACGCTCTTTAACATGATTTTTCGGCAGATCGTATTTGACACTGAGGGACTTCTGGAAGCGGCTGTTGACCCAGTGGTAGTTAAGTCTATTGTTTTAACGTTGTATTGTAGTTTTTTGGCAACTGTGATTGCGGCACTTCTGGGAACTCCCTTAGCGTACGTTCTGGCGAGACATGATTTTATTGGAAAAAGCGTTGTTGAATCGGTTATAGATGTGCCTGTGATAATACCGCACAGCGTCGCCGGAATAGCCTTGTATGCGCTGTTTATGAGCAGAAGTCCTGTAGGAGAAGCCTTCAGCAACATAGGCATAGTCTTTGAGGATTCCATGTGGGGCATTGTAGTGGCGATGCTGTTTGTAAGTGCACCCTTCTATGTAAACGCAGCCCGAGAAGGATTCCAAAGTATCAATCCACGCCTTGAACGTGTCGCCAGAACCTTGGGTGCCAGCCAGTGGAAATCATTCTACAAAATAACTTTGCCATTGTCTGTTCGCCACCTTTTTTCAGGGGCTGTGATGGCGTGGGCTCGAGGCATAAGCGAGTTCGGCGCCGTGATAATGATAGCATTCTACCCCATGATTGCGCCAGTTCTAATATTCTACAGATTCACCACTCATGGTCTAGCAGGCTCTCAACCCATAGCTGTTCTCTTGATACTCATTTGCATATGCATTTTCATCATTCTACGCGCATCCGCGAAATACTGGGAGAAGAAAAAATGATTACACTCGAAAATGTTAGTCACGAATGGGACGATTTCTCCCTGAAAAACGTGTCATTCAGCGTAAACAAAGGAGAACACTTCATCATCCTCGGACCTACAGCCGCCGGAAAAACGTTGATTCTAGAAACAATTGCTGGATTCTATGTCCCACGTGAAGGAAAAATTCTGCTGAATGGAAAAGACATTACCCATATCCCGCCTGAGAAGCGGAACATCGGTTTTGTGTACCAGGATTACTCATTGTTTCCTCACATGCCTATAAAAGAAAATGTGGCTTTCGGACTGAACATGCAGAAGCTTCCCAAAGCAGAAGTCGAAGCCAAAGTTCAGGAAATCATGGAGTCCATGGGCATCTCCTATCTGCAGAATAGACTACCGTCCACTCTCTCTGGAGGCGAACAGCAACGTGTCGCCTTAGCCCGCTCTCTTGTGATAGACCCCGAAATTCTGCTCTTGGATGAACCTTTAAGTGCTCTGGACCCCAGAACCCGGGAAACTCTGAGGGAGGAACTTAAAAGAATTCATGAAGTGCGAGGCACGACAACAATTCATGTTACTCATGATCAGGATGAGGCTTTGGCGTTGGCTGATCGGATAGGCGTGATAATGGATGGTGAGCTTGTTCAAGTTGATGAGTCATACAGGGTTTTTAATGAGCCTGCAACCGAGGAGATCGCAACTTTTGTTGGTGTAGAGAACGTTATCGAAGGTAAGATAATATCCAATCAAGACGGCGTGGTTGTGGTGGAGACTGGAAAATATCAGATACGAGCTCTTTCAAATCTCGAGGAAGGAGAAGTGAACGTGTTTATCCGACCGGAAAACATTATCTTGTCTAAGGTTAAGTTGGAAAGTAGCGCACGAAACAGAGTTAGTGGAAAGATATCTAGAATAAGCCAGTTTGGGGCGACCTTTAGGATATACATGGATAATGGTCTCTCGGCTTTAGTGACAAAACAGGCAATCGAGGAGCTGGGACTGAAGGTTGGAGAAAAGGTGTACGCTTCATTTAAGGCAACAGCCATACATCTGATTAAAAGATGAAAGCGATAGAATAATTTTTAACTTCGCAAAGTTGACAGAACAGAGTTTTTTGTTTCTGTTCCCACTGGTTTTATATGTTTAACGGGTCATACTTAATGTTGAAGCTCATGCTCACTCAAAACAACCACAAACTTCTCTTCAAACTCTGGCTTGAATACCAAGGAGAGCCGCTGATAGGGAAAGGCGGAGCCGAAATCCTGCAGACAATCAAAGAGGTAGAATCTATTTCTAAGGCAGCCAAGAAAACTGGAATGTCTTACAGGTACGTCTGGAATTATCTGGCGAAACTTGAGAGAAGACTTGGCGAACCAGTGGTGAAGACCTTTAAGGGCGGCAGCAAAGGGGGAGGAGGAGCCACGCTCACAGAACTGGGCACAAAACTGCTGAGCGAATACCAGAGAGCTGAAGGCTACTTGAGTGGATTAATGGGCGAGGAAACACGTTGGGAGGATATTGGATTGAAAATAAGTGCAAGAAACAGATTGAAGGGAACAGTTCAGAAAGTTGACAAGGGCATGGTAACTGCAAACGTCAAAATCAAAATAGAGGCGCCTGCTGTACTAACGGCGATCATATCCAAAGAAGCCGTCGAAGAATTAGGCATAAAGACCGGAGACACTGTTGAAGCCGTGATCAAGGCAACTGAGGTAATGGTCGCAAAAGAAAAGTAAAGCAAACTCTGTTGTTGCGGTTCGCTGTTTTTTAGCGGAGCGGATACAAAAACATCAACGCACTCCCTCAAAATTAACGAAAAAGGTTTCTGGATCCCAGCGATAACGTTTTTACGCCTAAAGAGTATCCCTTATTGTCAGGAGAGGATTTGATGTGAAGGTTTTCAATGAGAAGTTTGTTTTTTCAACCAAGGGCGAGATAGATTTCAGGGATTTAACAGGGAAGGTTCATGATGTTGTACGACAGTCGGGAATCCGAAACGGTTTGATTCACGTTTTTGCTCCCCACGCAACTGGGGTACTCATCTTAACCGAACATGAGCCAAGCTTAGACATGGACATAAAAGATTTTTTGGAGAAAATAATTCCCAAGCATGGCGGCTACAGACATCCCTCAAATGCCCACTCCCACCTCAGATCAATGCTTCTGCCCCCCGACAGAACCTTGCCCATCATAGACGGAGAAGCCGTCTTTGGCACTTGGCAGTCCCTAGTCTTCGTGGAAACCGATGTCTACCCCAGACAAAGAACAATCATCATGCAGGCCATCGGCGAGTAACCTAAACAATCTGACTGAACAGCTGCTCCACTCTTTTCAAGCTATCTTACTTTCGATGAATAATCTAATAGTGTACACGCCATTTTTTCCGCCTAGTCATCTTTTTCGGTTACTCGAAAGCCGCATCCGTGTCAGAGATTTTCGATTAGTTTCGAAGCTTATATACTGCCCAGAAACGCAAGAATTCTCTATTTATCTTAAGTGCTGACAGCGCTGAAAACCAAATTTTCTCGAAGGTTTTTCTTGTGAAAAAGTGTTTTTGAATCATTTATCGCGCAAATTTTCACAATTTTACCCCGTCTATAACCATTTCTGACAAACTACGCGCTCTGGAGCGATTATGGTTGCTTGTTGAATGAAACGAAATAAAGCGAAACATGGCAATATTTACATTTATAGCGCAAATTTTGGATAGAAAACAAGCTACTTAGATGTTTTATGCCAATTTTCCTGCTCTTTTTAACATTGAATTAAACCAAAAAACGTGCTGAAGCAAACGAAAAGCACCGAAACACTCTGACTTTAGGGCTGAGACAAAAAACAGTGACTTGACAAAAACGTGTTGAAAAGAGTATAGAAACATTCCGCAATAGTGAAAGTTGCATCTACATTCATATTAGGAGCCTAATAACAGAAGATTGTTGAAAACAGTCTTTTTCTGGGAAATCCAAGCAACAAAAACCTGTTTTTTCCACGCACTCACAGATATTTATCCGCTATTTTGTGTGGATTTCCACTGTGTCGCCGTCTTCAAGAGCAAAGGTTCCGCCGACCTTTTGTGGACTGAAACGCAGCCGCTTTGACCACACTTTCGCGTATGAAAACTGCGTGTAGAAGTCGCTGTGAATCCTCTTCGCCAAGTCAAAGACCGTAGAGCCCTTTCGGATAGTGAATGGTCTCATAGAAGCCTCTCTTTTGTTCGGTTCCTTGGTGTAGATTCGAATAATGTCTAGCATGCCAAACAGTTCAGCTCCCAGCTCTTCTATTCCAGTCTTTGTTGTGCAGGATATGGCAATAATCTTCAGTTCATCGCCCACAGCCCTTTTCAGTTGCTCTAGTCTCTCAGCAGCTAGTGGATGGTCTGCCTTGTTGGCTAAAATTATGGCAGGCCTATACACTTTGCCCTCGAAGATGGCTTCCTCGACATCGTCAAGCGTCGCTTCGCCCCGAATCTTGACAGTGGCATCACGTATTCCGTAGCTTTTGAGAAGCCGTGCCACATCCTTAACCGTGCAATCAACCAGCTGCCCCAAAACAATGAACTTCAGTTTGGCGCCCATATGCATCTTCTCAATTTCGATGCGGGCTTTGGGTTTTTTGGTGAGAATCTTCGCCTTCTCCAGCTCTCTGGAAATAAGTGAGAACTGCTCAATCGGGTTCTGCGACAAATCCACCATCAAAACAAGCCCGTCAGCGTTCCTGGCAGAAGTTAAGGTTTGGAGCCCCCATGCACCACCCTCTGAGGAGCCCTCCATAAGCGCTGGCGTCTCAACCAGCTGCAGCTGCAGATCTTGGTAGTTGAACATGCCTGGCGTCGGCTCCGTTGTGGTGTATGGATAATTTAGAACCGCTACCTTTGCGTTGGTTAGAGTTGACAGTAGGCTGCTGCGTCCAACGTTGGTTGGTCCCAAAAGGACGATTTGGGCGTCTCCCTCTTTTTCCACGAAAACTTTGGGTCCAGTTGCCACGCCAGTTCTCTTCTGCTTTTTGTCTTCAATCTCCTGTTTCAGCAGCGAAATCTTCCTTTTGACTTGGGCTCGAAGGTTTTCGGTGCCTTTATGCTTAGGAAACAGGCTCATGAACTCTTCCAGTTTCTTGATTTTTTCTTCTGGTCTCTTGGCAAGGGACGCCTCACGGTATTTCTGTTTGGCTTCTGCAGGAAGATTAGCTGGCATGCTGTACTCATCTAACTAGTAACTCATAGCAGAAAGAATATTATCTTTTCGAAAACAATGGAGCATCGGCTGCCGAGAGGGAACTGTGTTGATGCTTTTGTATCCGCCCTGCAGTGTCACCATCCGTTTTTGCCTGCTCGGTGGTGAGTTTTCTGTTCTGAAAGGACGCTTTTCTGGGCTTTGATTTTGACCGTAGGGCTTTGTGTGGCACATAGAGTAGGCAAAACCAGCCACTTATCCGTGCTGTTGAAGGCTGATTTGGACGTGTTGGTGGTGCTGGTGAGTAGCGTATTATGCATG
>Ga0307434_1001148_pt1 | contig 14838 bp, 12 predicted proteins | sample SalMarWE160220MG_FD_202156 | JGI IMG/M metagenome (GOLD analysis project Ga0307434, IMG submission 202156) | Salt marsh sediment microbial communities from the Plum Island Ecosystem LTER, Massachusetts, United States - WE1603-220 | ecosystem: Environmental > Aquatic > Marine > Intertidal zone >... | reverse complement strand
TTGTCTGAGGGCGCGGTACTGGAAACCGGCTGTGTTTATCTCATACCTTTGATGGAGCGCCTCGCCTTGCGCGCCAACGTCACAGCATCGACAAATCCCAAAAGTTCAACGGGAAGGCTGGATGTTTTCACCCGCGTCATTACCGATGCTGCACGGGAGTTCGATCAGATTGCAGCAGGTTATCATGGCCCGCTCTATGCCGAAGTTTGCCCTCAAACTTTCCCTATACTCGTCCGCCAGGGCTCCCGCCTTTCGCAGATCAGATTTCGCCGGGGTGATGCCGGAACCGTGGATGCGGAATTGATGAAACTTCATCGAAAGCACAATCTTGTGTCTTCCGAAAATCCGGATATTGCCGACGGAATTGCGCTGTCTGTAGATCTCGTCGGCGAAGAAGACGGACTCGTTGGCTATCGCGCGAAAAGACATACCGGATTGGTGGATGTGGATGTGTCGGGGGCATGTCGTGCCGCGGATTATTGGGAAAAAATTTATCATCGCGGTGAGAAAAGGCTAATTTTGGATCCTGATCAGTTCTATATTCTGGCGTCCAAGGAAGCTGTTCATGTGCCTCCAACCCATGCCGCGGAAATGATACCGTTCAATCCTTTGGTAGGGGAATTCAGAGTCCATTATGCTGGCTTTTTTGATCCGGGCTTTGGACATTCTGGCGCGGGCGGCGAAGGAAGTCGTGCAGTATTGGAGGTCCGTAGTCACAAAGTCCCGTTCATACTAGAAGATGGTCAACGGATTGGCCGGCTGGTTTACGAACAACTAACTGAAATACCCCATCAGCTCTATGGCCAGGACCTGAAGTCCAATTACCAGGGCCAAGGACTTAAATTATCAAAACATTTTGTCGACTGAGCAGGGACTTCAGTCGTCCCAATTTCTTCGGAAAACAGAACTCAAGCGGTGCAACTGCCGCCTCCCAGGACGCAAAATTTAGCACAATTATGGTGACACAGTTTCACCGAACCATTATCGAACATTCCGCCGTTTTTCTTTAGAGATTCTGCCAATGTTTTGCCCATATTGAATGCCTTATTGTATGGGAGCAGGGTACAAGGCAGTATGGTTAGGTGATCTTCTCCCTTGCGTTTCACCACCATCCGACTGGAGGCACACATCATATCCTGCGGGTTTACGCCCAAAATATTCCAGCATTCCGTTGTGATTTCGGGAACATCGACACTCACATCCATTTCTGGAAAGAGAATTAATTTGGTCGGATCGAATGCGTCAATTTGCCAATTATGTTCAGCTATCAGATCTGCGTAGCCTTTCCGGCTTCCATTTTCATCTTCACCCCAGCACGTCCGGCCAGCGATAGCGATGTTGAAATTATTTTGCCTGAGCCAGTCGATACCCTCCACAGTTTTCTGCCAGCTACGCGGGCCTCGCTCTCTTTCATGTAACTCCTGAGTATAATGATCAAGACTGACGCGAACGTATAACAGGTTTCTGAACGACCGATTTAAGTCTGTCAGTTCCGACTTCACGCGTTTGCGCTGCATCGGCTGCATAGCATTTGTAAGAACCAGAACCCTGTATCCTCTAGCGAGCACATGTCGCAAAATTTCTAAAAAATACGGATTGAGAAAAGGCTCACCTCCCGTAAACGCAACCTCTTCGGTGCCAAGGTTTTGCTGCTCGATCTCATCCACAATGGTGCATACCTCATCCGTGCTGATAAAGGACAGACGATCATTTTTAGGGCTGGATTCAATATAACAATTATTACATTCGATGTTGCACAATGTTCCGGTATTGATCCATATCGTTGCAAGCCGATGAAGCGCAACTGTAGCGCGCCTTTCACCTTTGGCAGTGAGATCAGGATGCTCAAATTTGTTCAGCGTTCCCAAAGGTTTGGTTGAATTAATATTTAAGTTGAGTTCATTCATTTAAAGGCCTTTGTTGGAAAAAGAACGATAACGGCCCTGAACGGTTTTTTGACAATATTCATCTCGCATCTAATATAAACTACCGCTGCAGTTATCGGAATTTTAGAAATGACTTTCAATTACTTGTAAACATGGAACTATTTGAGACTCCGAGAAGTGAAAAATCAATGTGAGTCACCTTGCTCTAGCACAAATTTTCACAGGTTTAAGAGTAACAATCTGTTTATTTGCACCAAATTCGACAAAATCGACTTTAGTTTAACCACCATCAAAATTTGTAACGATTCTAAAAATTTTTTTTCAATTTTTATAATCACAGTGCGGCGGTCACGTTACCGGATCTCAGATAAACCATGTAACGTTCCTGAGCAAATCATAAACACTTAGAAAAATCCGTATGCCAACTTGGTTATCTCGGTTTAAGCACAGTTCTCTGGCTTGCTCGGGCCATAAACCGGGTTTTGCCATGTTCAGTTTTTTCCCACTTGGAAGGATTGGAAAAAAACTGAAAAAGTGCTCGATAAGCCGCCACTGAAATCATCAGCCAGTATACAGGAATATAAAACACATTGAGTGCGGAAACTTCGGCTTCACGCTTTAGGAGCCCGACTGCACCGAGCAACATAGCTGCGACATAAGCTACTAACAGATTAAACGAACTCAGAATCCAAATGATTTTTTCACCCTGACCCATTTCATGGCCGGTCACTATCCACCTTCCGAGCTGCAACGACAGATAGCCCAGAACGATGGGGTGGAGGAGGGCTGACAGTAAAATGCCGGCAAACAGGATTTGCAGGCCCACGAACCCTCGCCATCCCAATTCTTTAAAATGGCCAGATATTCGCCACGGGCAAAAGGCAGGGCATAATTCAAAGCTTTCGGCTTGGTTTGGGGCAGGCTTTTCGGGACCACAACGACCTCAAACATGGGCGGGAGTTTGAAATTGGATATCGCGTTCAGGCAATCGTGATCATCACTTTCAAGAATGATCTTGATATCCAGCTTGGCTCGCGGATAGTCCAGCCTTTGTGCCGCCTGAACAATTGATAAAAGCATGTTCTTTTCCCGAAACAGGGGGATGAGGATCGTATATACTGGTAAATTTCCGTCGCTTACATGGCTGGAATCGTTCCCTTCATGATAAATTCCGTGTCGGCGTAGACGAAATAAAGCCAGCAGTCTGAACCATGAGATGGAAAGGAACATGCAGGATAAAATAATACCTCCAGCAAAAAGGGTATTTTCTGGTTGAAGGATGACAGTAAATATCAACAGGATAACAAGGCTAATTGGCAGAAGATAGTGCCGCAAGTCAGGCCGTGTTCCGGCACTCTCCCCGGGGAATCTAAAGTTTAAGCCGTAAATGGCTTCACTCGTGAAAGCAGGTTTCATTGAATTCACAATCAGCGACTGGACTGTTTTTCGCGTGGTTATGCAGATTGGCGGTGTATGGTTGGATTGAGAGAAAAGGGCCTGCCTTAGAGAGTCGGGAGTAAGCCGCTCCGATGTTAGACACAGGACATCAAATCCCTTTTTATGTTCTGCGTACATTGCGGAGCTTAGAACTTTCGACGTTTGCATTTCTGGGATTGTCAATTTTGGGCATCTGAGGTCCAGACATCTGAGAAAAGGCAGCCGGAAATACCTGGCTAAAGCAATGCCATATTCTTGGGCTGTTATGACCTCCAGGGCGATTAATGCTTGGGGAACCGTAACTCCCCATGACGAGGCGATCCTGCGAGCCTTATAGAGTAGCGGTCTTTCAATCAGATGGCCAAGAATTCGTTCGATCTCATCTTGAGGCTTGTTATGATAGTCAGAATGAGGGACGCCAATATTTTTGTAAAAGTTGTGTAGTGGAGGGACGGGACTGTCTGTAATATTTACTGATTCATAAGTATTTAGGTCTACGCGATCTTTATACATTTTTTTACAACTAAAATAATTATAATGAAACAATTGAAATATACTTATATTAACATGATCTCTATTATATTTGAAGCGATTATTAACCGAATTTTACATGGCACTAAGATATTTGCAGACAAGTTAGGGGCAGCTATTTAATTTTAATTTTCCTAGGTTATAACTGGATTATATTTGGCTGGTTCATCGAGAATGAGGTCGGTAGCGATAGCGATGCCCTTCCTGCACAATATCGTGATGTCCGTGCTGATCATTTTATTCAATGTCACGCTGGCATCGGCACCCTTTGCGCAGTCAACTGACGGCGATCGTCAACGTGATCAATCCAAAGCTGAAGCCCGGCCAACGAAGGGCGCAGAACAACCGTGGCAGGGTTCAGTCTTGCGGTTTCTGACCGATTCTGATTATCCGCCATTCAATTACTACGATGAGGAGGGGGCTTTAGTTGGCTTCAATGTTGATCTGGCCCGTGCGATTTGTCTCGAGCTTGATGTTCAGTGTGACATTGAACCAGCAAACTGGGATGAACTGATACCTTCACTAAACAAAAACGGTGTGGACGCCGTAATCGCATCGCTGGCAATAAATGCTAAAAATCTTCAGCGTGTCGATTTTACGGTCCAATATTTTAGGTCTCCGGCACGGTTTGTGGCGCGTGCAAACAATAGTGACATTCAGATCAAACCGGAAACTGTAGTGGATCGAAAAATCGGAGTTATCGCCAATACGGCTCACCAGGCCTATTTGAATGATTTTTTTCAAACCTCCGAAATCATAGCCTTCAAAGATCATAGCGAACTGCGGTCAGCGCTTCAGGGCGGTGACATCGATTTTATTTTTGGAGATGGGGTCGGTCTGATGTTCTGGATAAATGGCACTGAAGCGGCTGGTTGCTGTAATTTTGCTGGCGGTTCCTTCACGGAGCCCAAATATTTCGGAGACGGAATCGGCATTGCGGTTCGAAAAGGCAATCGACGATTGCTGATCGCACTCAACGAAGCTCTGGAGGAGATTCGCGGCACAAGCCGGTACGAAGAATTAATGCTGCGATACTTTCCACTGAAGTTTTACTGAATATCAGAAGGCTTCGCGGAATAACCGGGCCCGGCCCCCCCCTGTGCTCCCATTAACTTAAACTATTGTATGACGTGCCCTGGCTCCCCGTTCAATTGCGGACACCACGAGTTTGTCCAGATTAAAATTGTCTCGGAGCATTGCGAGAAATCTGAGTTCTTCCTGTTTTACGTCAAGGTCAACAGCGGCAATTTCGACGGCAAGAGCATAGGCTGTCTCGTAAAGCTTTCTAGGCAACGCTTCCGCGACCATTTTTAAAACCGTCTTCAGCCCTTCATCCTGGCTTAGAATTTCACCGCAGGTCTGGGCAATTTCGACTACACGATTTTCGTCAAACTCTTTGAACACCGGAAGGTTGGTTACAAGATTACCAATTCTGGCGAGCTCAGAATCCGTCATTTGCCGATCCACGACAGACATGGTGACCATGACATATATTAGGGCTTCATGATGGTTTATTGAAACGGTCATTGATACCAATCTCCATATTTCGTGTAGCTAATTGTCAAGCATGCAGATGTAATAGATTGTATATTGTGTTCAAGTCCGGTTTAGAGACATATCCTGTAGACAGCGGAAACTGCGAGGCTTTTTTCGCATAAAACGAACCTGTCAGGAATTGACGGAAGATGATCGGCTGTCTAGTTTGCACTTTTAAACTCAGATACCGGTTTGACCAAACGATTTTTTGGCGATCTGCCTTTTGTTACGAACAAAATTAATTAAATAAGACTCAAATCATGACGTTAACAAATAATGCTGACTATCTTGAAATTGCCAAAAAAAGCAAGGCATGGCCGTTTGACGAGGCCCGCAAACTCATCCGGCAAATCGAAAAACAAAAGAAACAGCCGGAAAACATTGTGTTCGAAACTGGATATGGGCCCTCGGGCCTGCCACATATCGGAACTTTCGGTGAAGTCGCACGGACCACAATGGTACGGCATGCGTTTGAAGTTTTGACCGAGGGGAAATTGGCGACCAGACTGATTTGTTTTTCTGATGATATGGATGGTTTCAGGAAAGTACCGACTAACGTTCCTCATCAAGATGAATTAGCCCGCCATCTGAACAAACCACTCACCCAGGTGCCAGACCCTTTTGGTACACACGATAGTTTTGGGGCCCACAATAATGCACGGTTAAGATCATTTCTTGATAAATTCGGGTTTGAGTATGAATTTTTCTCAGCTACGGAATGTTACAAATCAGGCTTATTTGATCAGACTCTTTTGAAAATGCTGGCGACCTATGACGAGGTAATGGATACCATTTTGCCTACGTTAGGAGAAGAGCGTCAGAGAACCTACTCCCCGTTTCTGCCGATATGCCAGAGAACGGGACTGGTACTTCAAGTTCCCATGGTTGGAAGAAATGTCAGTGGCGGGACGATCACCTATATTGATCCCGAAAGTGGAGAAAGAACGGTTACGCCGGTTACAGGTGGTCGTGTGAAATGCCAGTGGAAGGCTGACTGGGCATTGCGCTGGGTCGCCTTGGGTGTAAATTACGAAATGGCCGGAAAGGATCTTATAGACTCTGTTAGATTATCTGGCAAGATCTGCCGGATATTGGGTGGTATTCCGCCGGAAGGCTTCAGTTATGAATTGTTTCTCGATGAAGCAGGGGAGAAGATTTCCAAATCCAAGGGCAATGGGCTGACTATCGACGAATGGCTTAAATATGCAGCTCCCGAGAGTCTATCATATTACATGTATCAGAAACCAAAGTCGGCAAAGAAGCTATATTTTGATGTTATTCCCAAGACGGTTGATGAATATCTCGCCGGCCTTTCAAAGTACGGTGAACAGGAGCTCGATCAAAAACTCGCCAACCCGGTCTGGCACGTTCACTCAGGTGATCCGCCTGAAGCCGAATTGCCAATTTCATTTAATCTGCTTTTGAATCTTGTCAGCGCATCCAATGCATCCGAGAAAGAGGTTTTATGGGGATTCATTCGACGTTATGCACCGGATGCGGGCCCTGATACGCATCCTGTTATTGATCACCTGGCCGGTTACGCTATTACATATTTCCATGATTTTGTTAAGCCGACAAAAGTTTACCGGGTCCCCGATGATCACGAGAGAGAGGCGCTTCAAGTGTTAGCCGACCGTCTTTCCGGTCAAGACCCGGGCAGTTCCGGCGAGGAAATTCAAAAAATAGTCTATGAAGTCGGCAAACAATACAATTTTGAAAATCTGCGCGACTGGTTCAAAGCGCTCTACGAGATTTTACTTGGTCAGAGTCAGGGGCCGAGATTTGGATCCTTCGTAGAGCTTTATGGTTTGTCCGAGACTGTGGATTTGATTAACCGGGCCCTTGACGGTGAGAATATGTCCAACTGAAAAAGTGATGGCGAACCGGCCTTCACGAAGTCAACTTACGCGGTAAAAATTAGGGGCGAAGTGTGGGGATGGCTAATATTGTATACAAAATTTGCTCTAGGGATGTTTGGGAACAGGCCGTCGTGACAGGGTATTTATCGGGTACAGAAGATGACTTGCGCGATGGTTTCATCCATTTTTCAGCCCCCCATCAAATCCGGGCAACTGCCAGGAAACATTTTTTTAATCAGGAAAATCTGGTTTTGTTAGAAATTAATGCCCCATTATTGGGCGACAATCTGAAATGGGAACGCTCCCACAATGGTGAACTCTTTCCTCACCTCTATGATATTGTTGACGTGAGTCTCGTATCACATATTTGCGAGCTTCCATTGACAAGGATTGGTGAGCATATTTTTCCAGCCGAGGTCCCGATATGAAGATTGACATCTTCAAATATGCAAGACCTGTTTTGAGAAAGCTTGATCCCGAACGGGCTCATGATCTGACCATGCTGGCCTTAAAGAGCGGACTTTACCGGCGACAAGACGCGCCTGATGATCCAAGACTGGAACAGAACATATGGGGATTAAAATTTGGCAACCCTGTTGGAATAGCTGCAGGTTTCGACAAAAATGCTTATGTCGCAAAATCGTTGTTCAGGATTGGTTTTGGTTTTGTCGAGGTAGGAACCGTGACTCCCAAACCTCAAAAAGGCAATGAAAAACCAAGGATCTTCAGATTGAATCGCGATCGCGCGGTTATCAACAGGCTGGGTTTCAACAGTCAGGGTCATGAAATTGTGTATAACCATTTGTCGACTCAAACTTTTGACAGTGTACTCGGGGTTAACATCGGTGCCAACAAAGACAGTCAGAACAGAAATGAAGACTATGTGGAAGGACTTCACAAGTTCGTGGGCGTTGCCGACTATTTTACAATAAATATTTCTTCCCCCAACACACCGGGACTCAGAGATCTTCAGAAGCCCAGAGAACTGACTGCACTCCTGGACTGGTTGATCGCGGCGAGAGGCGCTCTGATGGAATCAGGGGAAAAATGGTGCCCTTTACTGGTCAAAATTGCTCCGGATCTTAACGATAACGAACTTGATGCCATTGTTCGCTGTCTTATTGAGCAAAGCATCGATGGAATAATTGTTTCAAATACAACAACCGCCCGCAACGGGTTAATGGATCATCAATATGCCAATGAGGTTGGTGGTCTGTCCGGTCGTCCGCTATTTCGGCGATCGACGCAAATGCTGGCAAAGGTTTATCAAATGTGTGAAGGAACAATTCCACTTATCGGCGTCGGAGGAATTGATTCCGGGGAGACGGCATTGGCTAAATTCGAGGCAGGAGCATCCCTGGTGCAGTTGTATACCGGACTCGTATTTTATGGTCCCAAATTAATTCAATCGATCAAAACCAGACTTATTCGAGAAGTTGAACAGGGCGGCATTTTGAATATTAGCGAAATTGTCGGCACCAAGTCCGCACAATGGGCTTCGGGCGAGCAGCACTGGGATTAATTGTTGAAGAACCACATGGCTAACTTGCGAATGAAGCCCGCTCAAGAGCGGGCATTCGCATCGCCAGCGCCATGGCCCGGGCCGCAAAAAAAATCATAACGGAGGCCCACAGACCGTTATTTCCATAAAGCGGTGCAAGAATGGCCCAAGATGATAAATAAATCGCCAGGCTGACAATCATCATATTGCGCATGTCCTTGGTTCGGGTTGCGCCAATAAATATTCCATCAAACTGGTAGGCGGCTACGCCGATTATCGGAGCCAGGATAATCCATATCAAATACTCCGATGTCGCCATGCGTACATCGGGATTGATGGTCATGATCCTGATAAAGAAATTTCCGGCAAGCCAGAAAACAAGGGAAATAAAGATCGCGCAGACAATCGCCCAGAAGAATGATATGGCTATGGTTGTTTTGAATTTTCTCAAATCCGCTGCCCCGATGGCCCTCCCGACAAGCGTTTGGGCCGCATGCGCAAAGCCGTCGAGAAAATGGGCGGAAAAATGCAAAAAATTGATAAGGATCGCATTTGCTGCCAATGTGATATCGTCAGTCCTCGCGCTCTCGGCAGTAAAAAATGAGAAGGCAAAGATTAGGCAGAGCGTTCTGATCATTATGTCAATATTTACGATGAAAACCCGGCGCAAGGCCGTCACTTCCAGTAAATCGCTCCAGAGGGTTCTGATTTTCCTTTTGCGTATTTCCCTTGAGGCTATGTAAAACCCGAAAATGGTTGCGACATATTCAGCGATCAGTGTACCGACAGCCACCCCTTCGACTTCCATGTCAAAAGACAAAACAAAAAGGGCGTCCAGTCCCGCATTGACCCCATTAAGTAGGACCTGCACCATCAAAGCCGAGGTTGCCCGACCGAGTCCGATGAGCCACCCGAGGATCACATAGTTGGCCAGCGCTGCCGGTGCACTCCAGATGCGAATATTAAAATAGGATCGCGCGTTGGACTCAACCAGTTTGGAACTATCGATGATCAGGAAAGCAACAGTGGCGATGAGAGTTTGCAACGCAATGAGCAGAAGTCCAAGAATTATAGAAATTATTAGAGACCGGTACAGAACGGCGGCGACTTCCTGATGATCATTGGCGCCGTCTGCCTGGGCGGTGAAACCTGATGTCGCCATGCGCAGGAATCCGAAACCCCAGAAGATCATGGAAAAAATCACAGCACCAACTGCCACTGCCCCGATCTGGTACGGATCACCCAGTTGACCCAGAACAGCCGTGTCGACGATACCCAGGAGAGGTGTTGATATGTTGGAAAAGATGATGGGGACCGCAATTGCTAGAACATCTCTGTGGCCGAGAGGTGTAGTCGTCATATCATATTGATCCGCTTGGGAAAATCTGGATTGTGCGAAAGTCCGGGAAGCAGCAAAACCGCCTGTATTTATTTCTGATTGCTATCTGTGCGCCTTGCGGTTTTAATCAGACGAACAACAAACCAAATGGGAAAAACTATGACCGCACCCAGAAGGAAGTAGCTGAAAGTCCACTCTATAGCGTCAAAACCCAAATTATAAATACTGAGAACCAGATTTCTGAGACTGTTAACGAGGTCAAAGGCATTAACACCGAGGGCAGCCATGACTATCCCAACAATCAAAGATATGATCACCAGCCTCAATATGACCATTGCCGGGCTGCCGCCGAAAAAATGCTCCATCATTGACTCCGAATATTGATTTCCGTGTATGAAACTTCCACAACTGATGCCTTATGGTCGAGCCTATGAATAGCATAATTTAAATGCGGAAGCGATATCACCCCTCAGAGGTAAAATATTTATAACGCCGATGTCCGTTGCTAAAATTCTGATGCTGGATAAACGAACAGATAAGACCCAGATTTGCGTATGAAAAATTCTGTGCAGTGTCAAAAAAAACTTCCTTTGTCCAGTCTAAAAAATTCTGGCGGAATGTTTCCCGATATAATCGCGGATTGGTTCTCAAACCGGGGCTGGCGGCCTCACGACCACCAGTTCGCAATTGTGAATGCTGCCAGACGTCGCCAGTCAACTTTGCTCATCGCTCCCACAGGGGGTGGCAAAACTCTCGCCGGATTCCTACCGAGTTTGATTGAGCTTTTCAATTCGGAAAACTTGACAAGAGAAAGAGAGCCATCTCATCTCCATACGTTGTATGTTTCCCCTCTGAAGGCGCTCGCCGTGGACGTGTCAAGAAATCTCCTGAAGCCTATCGGGGAGATGAACCTGGATATCAAAGTGGAAACGAGAACAGGAGACACGCCTCCATCCAAACGCGAACGACAGCGCAGACTGCCTCCGGATTTTTTACTCACAACGCCGGAACAGGTGTCACTTATGCTGTCACACCCTGATTCAAAAAGGTACTTCTCCGGTCTCCGCTACATCATCCTGGACGAACTGCATAGTTTGGTATCTCAAAAAAGAGGGGACCTTCTTGCATTGGCGATTGCAAGATTGCGGACATACGCCAGAGACGCAGTGATATTCGGATTATCGGCGACGGTAGCCTGGCCGAGCGAGCTTCGAGCATTTCTGGTTGCTCAGGATTCAAGGAAAAAAGTTACATTGTTGAGTCAGCTGATTATCGCGGAGTCGGGGAGGCCGCCTCACATCCGGATGCTGGGAGCAATGGAAAATATGCCGTGGTCCGGGCATACAGGCCGTTATGCCGTTAGTGAAATTTATAATCTTCTCAATAATTACAGGCTGGTATTGATCTTTGTAAATACGCGCTCGCAGGCTGAAATGCTATTCCAGGAATTGTGGCATTTGAATTCAAATGATTTGCCTATCGCCCTCCATCACGGTTCGCTGGACGTTCAAAGACGGCGAAAAATTGAAAACGCCATGGCTGAGGGGCGGTTGCGGGCAATTGTTTGCACCTCGACACTCGATCTAGGAATAGATTGGGGTGATGTAGATTTAGTAATTAATGTAGGCGCACCGAAAGGTGCCAGTCGCCTGGCACAGCGAATAGGAAGATCAAACCACCGTCTTGATGAAACTTCTGAGGCAATATTGGTCCCCGCCAATCGTTTTGAAGTTCTTGAGTGTCAGGCGGCGATGGAGGCCGCGGAAATAGGCGACCAGGATACACCAAGAGCCCGGGCCGGCGCTCTCGACGTCCTTGCCCAGCATGTTCTAGGAATGGCGTGTGCGGAACCATTTCACCGGAATAACCTCTATGAAGAAATCATCACATCTTCTCCGTATAGCAGTCTGACAAAAGAAATATTTGAAGATGTTGTCGAGTTCGTGGCAACAGGCGGATATGCGCTCGAAGGGTACGACAAATTCTCCAAACTTCGACGGAACAAGGATGGCGCCTACAGGATATCAAACACAAGAATGATCCGGCAGTACCGGCTCAATGTCGGTACCATCGTCGAATCTCCAATGCTCAAGGTCAGGTTGATAAAAAAGAGGCGAGCCGCAAACAAACAAACTCACACCATGTCGAACCGCGGCGGGGTATTGCTCGGTGAGGTCGAAGAGTGGTTTCTGGAGCAATTGGTTGCAGGCGATACATTTCTGTTTGCGGGAGAAATCCTGTGTTTTGAAACCATTCACGACGACGTTGCCCTGGTTTCAAGGGCAAACGGAACCGACGCGAAAGTACCATCCTATCAAGGTGGTAAATTTCCCCTTTCCACATATTTGGCCGACAGGGTCCGCAGTATTATCGCGTCTCCTGACAGGTGGAAAAATTTACCTGAACAGGTAGCGGAGTGGTTAACATTACAGAAATCCAGTTCAACTATTCCAAATCCCGACGGCTTGCTGGTGGAGACATTTCCGCGCAGGGACCGGCACTATCTGGTTTGTTATCCGTTCGAAGGCCGGCTTGCTCATCAGAGCCTGGGTATGCTGCTGACCCGCCGTCTGGACCGCATTGGAGCTGCTCCTCTCGGTTTTGTTGCCAGCGAGTATGCCCTGGCGGTTTGGGGAATTGAAAATATGAGTGAACTGATTTGCCAACAGCGTCTTGATCTCGGCCAGTTGTTTGAGGAAGACATGCTGGGAGACGACCTTGACGCGTGGTTGGCAGAATCAAATCTCATGAAACGGACGTTCAGAATTTGTTCAATCATATCCGGACTGGTCGAACGGAGATTTCCGGGCCAGGAGAAGAATGCGCGACAGGTGAATTTTTCCTCCGACCTGATTTACGATGTGCTTCGCAGTCATCAACCGGACCATATACTGTTGAGAGCTGCCTGGGCTGACGCGGCTCATGGCTTACTTGATATTGGCCGGATTAGTAATTTTCTTAAGCGAATTAAGGGGAGAATCCGTCATATCTCTCTGGATAGGGTTTCACCACTCGCCGTACCGATTATGACGGAAATCGGCCGCGAACCGGTATTTGGTGCAGCAAATGATAGATTACTTCGTGAACTGGCGAATGAAATCATGAGTGAGGCAACAAAGCGAATCTAAAATGAAAGGGGGAAGTCGACACAAGAATTACATCATCGAGCCTGGCGCGGGCGCCATCCTGTTTGGTAACAATAAATTTGTCGCAGATCAATCCGGTGCGCTCTTCTGGCCATCGGAGACAACATTGATCGTTTCGGACCTACATTTTGAGAAGGGTTCCGCGTTCGCGCGCCGAGGTGTTCTGCTTCCACCATACGATACTCGTGAAACCCTGATGCGTCTTGAGAGCGTAGTCAAAAAATATGCGCCGGAGCGGGTCATTGTTCTGGGTGACAGCCTCCATGACAGGGAAGGTTTTGAACGGATCGATTTTGAGGATTTAATGCGGATTTACGAACTGCAGAGTAAACGGGACTGGATCTGGCTAAAAGGAAATCATGATCCATCAATTCCTGATCAGTTGGGCGGAACAGCGCTCGATCAGTTTGAAAGTGATGGATTGACATTCAGACACGAACCGGTGTGTGGGGCTGGAGACTATGAGATCGCAGGGCACCTTCACCCAGTCGCAAAAATTTCCAGGAAAGGAAGGAGTTTGCGCCGCCGCTGTTTTATCCACAATGAAAATAGTCTGGTGGTACCTGCTTTTGGAAGCTACACGGGTGGCCTAAACATATTGGAAGACGCCTTCCAGGATTATTTCGATGGGCGACTCCCCGCGATATGGATGCTCGGAGAGGGGGACGTTTTTCAGGTCCCGGTCAATCATCTTATTGGCGACTGAGTAATAACGGAAAATCCGCAGGGGCTGCTAGCTTGCAAGACTGAATAGCTTGGAAATCAATTCATCGGTTATCGTTCCGGTCGGCGTATCGCCTGATCTTTTCTGGAAAGTCGTGATAGCCTCAGTTGTTTTCTTTCCCATGAAGCCGTCAACTGGGCCGACGTCATAACCAAGCTTTTTAAGTAATAGTTGTGTTGTCCGAACCTTATTCGTTATTTTGGGAATTGAATTTTTCTCTGGATTGTCCTGGAGTAGCTGTCGCCAGCCACCTTTGGGAATAACGACCTCATTGGCTTCTATTTTGGCAGTCTTAGGTTTCCACTGTTGTAGGCTCTGGTCCACAATTTCTGCTACCTCTGGCACAAGCGCCATTTTCAGTGCCGCTTTTCGCTTTTGAGCTTCTGGGTCACCGCTCAAGGCAGACAATGACACCCATTTATAGGCCGCTGCCGGGTTTTTCCGAACACCGAGGCCGTTTTCATAAAGAATTGCGAGGTTGAACTGGCTGTCTTTCAGGTCATAGTTGGCCGCCATTTCAAACCAGTGAGCGGCTGTGGAATAATCGGGAGAACTATTGTTTGAGCCCGTTAGCAATACAGCCAAATTGTGCATTGCCTTGACGTTTCCGTTCTCCGCCGCCCGACGATACCAGATGCGTGCACGATTAATGTCCTTCTCTGTTCCAAGCCCTCTTTCATAAAGGGCTCCCAGCCGGTATTGAGCCGGTGGATAGCCCTGTGCCGCGGAATGAGAGAACCATTTGAATGAAGACTCATAGTCGCGATCCTTCTTCTGCTTCTGGGTCAGCCTAGTCGCGACTTCATACTGTGCAATTGCATTTCCGGTTACTGCCGCACTTCTTAATGAGAAGGGCCCGACTGTGGCAGGCGGCAATCT
>Ga0307434_1001144_pt1 | contig 14884 bp, 14 predicted proteins | sample SalMarWE160220MG_FD_202156 | JGI IMG/M metagenome (GOLD analysis project Ga0307434, IMG submission 202156) | Salt marsh sediment microbial communities from the Plum Island Ecosystem LTER, Massachusetts, United States - WE1603-220 | ecosystem: Environmental > Aquatic > Marine > Intertidal zone >... | reverse complement strand
TCACTTCCACTTCTATAGGCGAGATGGCAATTACACTTACATTCATGGTAATAAAGTCTTCGATAATTGACACCTGATCTCCAAAAGCAATATGTGAGGCCGGAGCCCGATAGATAATACTAGCAGTGATTCCATTAAGAGAAGCATCGTAAGCACCTACCTCGAAGTAATGTGTTGCAGTTCTAAAAACTCCGGTGATATCAGGCGGTGTCCAACCTATAACTATTTCCCGGGGTAATTCTTTTGCAAATACCCCAAACGAACTTACAGTTACTAACAAAGCAACAACAAGAATTATTAATAAACTTTTCTTAATCACCTTCTAATACCTCCATTTAATTAAAATTAGGTTAATCATCTTCAAACAAACTAAATATGTTTTATTTCATAATCACCTCCTTCTTTTAAAATTTGTATAGTTATACGTAATCACCCCCTTCTTTTTTGTATTTAAAGCTAATTATAATTATGAGCAGTTTCCCTATATGCTCTTTCTGATATATATTATTTTCCTTCCATTTCATCTATTTTAGATATCATAATATTTATTTAATAATTAGGATTATCTATTACTTTGATTTGCCCATTTTTCTCTACAATTAATTTACCAAATCCTTGACTCTCAATAATTCCATAATTATGTCCGGCCTCACCAGGATAAACTGCAAAAAAGATTAATGGTGTATTTCCAGTATTTATCGTCCTATGAGCCCAATATGGGGGAATATAGGATATACTACCTGATTGCATATCAAGGATCTTAACTTCTGTATCTTTCTTCTGCATTAATAATTTACCTGTTCCCTGTAATACTAAATATATTTCTGCAGTATTTTCTTGTTCATGAAAATGTCCTTTGGTCATATGGAACTCGTCACCTACTCGTCCGGGGTAAATAATGCTGGTGCAGTGCTGTAGATGTCCATATTTCTCAGGGACATCTATATTGTAGACTTTATATATTACACGATCGTCTTCATTAATTATCTTTTGAGTAGCTTTTAAATCATAATATGTTCCTTTCATATCACTCAAATGACGAACTACAATATTACAATTTCCAAGAATCTTACCCGTATTAAAATTTAAATTATTATTAAAAGGTTCCATTAAATCTATATCTAAACCTCCTTCCAAATTTCACTATTAAAAGTTCTCTAACCTTCATCAAGATAGGGTAGGCTCCTTCAATTTTGCAAGTCTTTGAAAAGTATTATTAAGATTATCAATTAAATCAATGTATATTTCAGCATATTTTTTATAGTGGCCATGATATTCAGCACGTGATTCTATTCTGCCTTTAACTTGAACAAATTTTTGTGAAGTCTTAGATAAATTATCAAATAGCCCCACAGCATAACCACCAATAATTGCACTACCTAAAATAGCGGGTTCTTGCTGAGTTACTATGGTATATGGAATATTAAGAGTATCTGCCTTTATTTGATTCCATAACTTGCTCTTTGACCCTCCGCCTAAAGCTCGAACTTCCTTAAATTCAATATTAGGATAGAGATCTTTCATAATTTTCAAATAATAGTAGTATTCATAAGCTATACCTTCAAGAATGGATCGGTAAAAATGATTTTTACTCTGTCCCCAACTAAACCCAACCCAACTCCCTCTCAGGTTGGGTTGAGCTGGTAAGACTCTTCCTCCCAAATGAGGAATAAAGAGTAACCTACCACTACCAGGAGAAATTTCAGAAGCCAGCCTATCGAAAAATTCATAAAAATCTTGCCCTTTGGCTTCGGCTTTCTTTCTCTCCTGATGGGCTATTTCATCTCTAAACCATCGCAAGCAAAGCCCTCCGCCATTTATGAAAGCAATAGGGTTCCACAGGTTTTGAATAACTGAACGGGAACACATTACAGTGCCATATTTTAAATCAGGGGAAAATTCATTAGTGCAGCTGGCTAAAACCGATGCTGTACCAGCCACATCAAAAATAATCCCCGGTTTAACTATTCCTGCTCCTAAATAACTTGTTGTTGTATCCCCAGCACCAGCTGCAATGGGAATACCTTCGATTAAACCGCAATGATTAGCAACTTCCTTACCTAAATGTCCAATGATATCCCATGGTTTAACTATTCGTGGTAATCTTTCCTTTGGGATATTGAATATATCACATAATTCACTATCCCAAGTCATTTCTTGAATATTGGCTACACCAGAATAATGGAGATAAGTATAATCTACAAATGCATCGAAAGTATTCAAGCCTGCCATCTTCCCGGCAACATAACAACCTGGAACAATAAATTTAGCTATCTTTTTGAAAACTTCCGGGCACTCCTCTTTCCACCACAAAATTTTCGGTCCATGGGCATATGTAGGCGGACAACCGGTCTTCTTCAGCACTTCCTTTCCTGCTCTTCTCTGCATTAATTGAATATAAGGTTCACAACGAGTATCAAGCCAGGAATCATAACGAACTACCGGATTCCAATCCTTATCAATCATTCCAATTCCCGACATCTGACCATCTATTGTTATAGCAGCCACTTTTTCTGGTTTTATATTTGCTTTTTCCATTACTCGACGGATAGTTTTTACTGCTGAACTGAAAAAATCCTCAAGTTCCTGCTCGACCCAACCAGGCTTTGGATAATAGAGCGAAGACTCCTCGTAGGCCTGAGCTAATAGAACTCCTTCTGTGTCAAAAAGACCTGATTTTGTTCCCGCAGTCCCTATATCTACACCGATTAGATAGTCTGCCATATAGTCAACCTCCTTAAAAAATTGACTCTCTTTGCTATTTTGCGGTATAACCACCGTCAATAGAAAGGACAGAACCGGTTGCGTATCCTAAATCATCGGAAGCCATGGCTAAAATAGCCTCTGCTATCTCTTCCGGTCTTCCTAATCTATTTAAGGGGCGACATTCTTCAAGTTTACGTCTTTCTTTTTCCGGATTTTTAGATTTTTTTAAAGCATCCTTAACTAAAGGAGTTTCTGTTGTTCCCGGACATACTGCATTAACCCTTACACCTTTCCTGGCGAAGTCTACAGCCATGCTTTTAGTCAGAGAAATAACTCCTGCTTTGGAGACATTATAAGCCACCTGACCAGCAATACCTACAAGACCAGCCTCGGAAGCAACATTGACTACTACACCGCCATTCCCTTCCAGCATAACCGGTATGACATAATGAGAACAAAGATACATACCTTTTAGATTTACGGTTATCACTTTATCCCATTCTTCTTCTGGGGTTTCAATTACATCACCCTGGTAATATATTCCAGCGTTATTAACTAAAATATCTATCCTGCCAAATCTATTGGTGACTTCTTTAACCATATTTTTCACACTTTCGCTGTTAGCTACGTTTATTTCAATAAAAAAGGCATCCCCACCAATTAAAGAGCTAGTCTGTTTACCTTTTTCAACATCAATATCAGCTACAATGACTTTGGCACCTTTTCCTACAAAAGCTATAGCTGTGGCTTTGCCAATTCCCACAGCGGCCCCAGTAACTATAACAACTTTATCTTCAAAACTCACGGGTTTTACCTCCTCCAATACAAATCGTTTAAAATTTATATAAAAATAACGATAATTATACAATCTTTGAAGTCATCGAACTTCAGGTAATAAGTTCAAAATATTTTAAGCCCGTTATACTTTCTGCAGCATATTGGTCGAAAATATTCTCTGAAACTCCTTCTTCAAGAGCAAGATATGGGTCAGAAACTGGTGGTAACGGTTCTAAAGTTAATGCATATTGATAATTTATTTCCTTTAATGCTTTAATAAGCGCTTTAAAATTTATATGTCCTCTTCCTACTGAACACCGATTACTATCTGCTATATGAACATTAATCAGGTTGTTACCGGCTATTCTAATTGCTTCTGGTATATCTCGCTCCTCTATATTCATATGAAAAGTATCGGCCATAATTTTTACATGACTTGAATTTACCTCACGGGAATAGACCAAAGCATCCTGAACGCTGTTGACCAAATAAGTTTCATACCTGTTTATCGGCTCTATTGCCAGCAAAATATCTTTTTTCTCCGCATATTTTGCAACTTCCTGCACTGCCTCTACAGAATTTTTCCAGTCTTCTTTTTTACTTAGAGAGGGAGTTAATTTAGATACAGCAGCGCGAACAACAATAACAAGTTTCGCACTTATCAACTTGGCATAATCTATACATTTAATCAAATAAGCAATAGTTTGTTCCCTGATCTTCTTGTCTGATGAAGCCAGATCCCTTTTTATCTCCTCTTTCCATAGATACATTCCAGCAATAGAAGAAACTTTAAGTCCATACTGCTGTAACATTTTTTTAACCTTTTCAGATTTGTACTTTTTTTTATCGGGTTCTCCTTCAAGTTCTACCGCATCATATTCGTACTTTGCTAACCTTTGAAAGCTCTTTCCCAAATCTTCCGTTGCATATATCCAGTTACTGATAGAATATTGCATATTTTCACCTCTCAAAGCTAACTACTATTTTCATATTATTATTAAAAACTGAAATATCCTCAAAAATAGTACTTAGTTCTTCAACGCCTATTTTTTTAGTTATTATTCTTTTTAGATTACACCCAATACTTTGAGATAGTTTTACGGTCTGTCTAAATTGTTTTAGAGAAGCCCCGGTAGTTCCGGTAATTCTTAATTGTTTATAATGAATTACATTTGAATTTAATTTAATTTCTTCTTTTCCTGCCGGTAAACCAGCGAAGAAGTTAATTTTGCCATTTATTGCTACTAATTCCAAAGCTCCTTCTTGTATTTCTGGAACTGAAGCAGCGGTAATTATATTGTCCACCCCAATACCCTTGGTTAGACTCATTATTGTTTTTTTTATTCTGGAGTCACTCTTAACCAGGTAGTCCACTCCAAATCCCTGACCAAGTTTTAGACGCTTCTCATCAACATCTGTGACAATGGTCATCCCAATTCCTAAGTGCTTATTCAAAATTAAATGCAGGATTCCCATTGGACCGGCTCCAAAAATCAATAAACTCTCTCCCGGCCTCATATTTAGGGACTCATAAGCATTATAACAACAAGATAATGGTTCAATTATTGCCGCTTCTTCGTAACTAAGCGATTCCGGTATTTCAACTAAATTCCCATGCTTGACTGCAATTTCAGGAATTTTCACATATTCAGCAAAGCCCCCAGGCCAACTAATACCAAAAGCATTATAGTCTGAACATAATTGTTCAAGGCCTTTTCTACAAACTTCACAAAAACCACAACCGACATTTGGTGCTAAAGCAATACGCATTCCTTTTTTATAGTAATCTACTTTTTTTCCAACTTCTTCAATTACTCCTGATATTTCATGGCCTAATATCTGCTCATTTTTTTCTTTAATTTTAAAATGTCCGTACTCATATATTTTTCGATCTGTGCCACAAATTGAGCAAACCTTTACTTTTAATAGCACTTCATTATCGCCTATTTCTGGTTTAGGAATATCCTTTATTTTAATATTTTTCTTTCCCTTATAGATCGCAGCTAACACAATCATTTTCTCCTCTACAAAATTTAGGTTAATATAAATAGTTTATAGTTTAACTGGTTGACCAGTCTTGATTGATTTATTCGCTGCTATAACTATTTCAATCGCTTTTTTCCCATCCTCAATATTAACTTTTGGTTCTTCATTATTTAATATACAATTAGCGAAATATTTATCTTCCTCTAAGTATGCATCTTTGAATAAAATCCTCCAGCTTTTATGGCCTTCTTTAATTAGTTGACTCTTGTTATTCCAAACCAAGACCGAATTAGCCTGTTGGGAACCTATTTGTAGCATTCCCTCTGTTCCTAAAATTTCCATCCTCGCATCATAACCATATGTAGCAGGACAACATCCATCAATTAACCCTAAAACTCCATTTTTAAATCTTAAACTAACCGCAACAGTATCATAGAAATCAGGATACTCTACCTTATATTGGGGGCATTTAAAATTATCAGCTATAGCATATACTTGTTCATAATCACTGCCGACAAACCATCTCATAGAATCAAAATCATGACTGTTAACCTCTGCTAAAAGTCCATTGCTTCTTTCTATATCACAATACCACTTTGGCGGTAAGCCTGGTCCTCGTCCTACAGATTTTACAAGAATGGGAGTCCCTATTTCTCCTTGTTCAATAATTTTTTTAGCTTTTAAGAAATTTTTATCAAATCTCCTCATAAATCCAATTTGAAACTTCACCTGATTTCTTCTTACTGCTTTTTCCATTTGATTTGCTTCTTCTAAAGTGGAAGAAAGCGGTTTTTCGCAGAATATATGCTTCCCGGCATCAGCGGCTTTAATAACAGTTTCAGCATGAACGAAAGTCGGCGCTCCTATACAAACTGCATCAAATTCTTCACATCTTAACGCTTCTTCAAATTCAATAAAAAAACTGTTAGCACTTAATTCTTTTGCAGCTTCCTCAGCAACCTTTTTATTAGTATCAACAACTGCAACAATTTCTGTATTAGCTATTTCAAATTCATAGTTTCTTGCATGAACCATTCCTGCTCTACCGGCTCCGATTAAACAAAACTTAACTTTTTCCATTAAAACACACCCTTAATTATATTTCGTTATAAAGTACAACTCTAACCTTCCCTTTGTCACCTCTAAAACGCGATTCAAAATAATCCATTGCTATATTATCCTTTGTATAAGTAATATTTTGCATTAGGTGCATTGGAGCTCCTAATTTAATCTTTAAAATTTGAGAATCATATTCTTCGGCCACAATCGGCTCCAAGGTAATTTCCGCTTTATAAGGTTTCAATTCATACTTATTAATAAGCATACGATAAAGTGACTTATTCTCTAAATCTTCATTTATTAAATCTGGACATAATTTATAAGGAATAAAACTCATTACACTTACTACAGGTTCATTCTCAACAGATCTTATTCTGTGCAGAAAAATAATCTTTTCACCTTTCTGGATATTTAACTTTTTAGCTATTGCTCCTCTAACCTCTTTAATTTCTTGTTTAACGATCTTTGTTTTTGTTGTGTAACCTTTTTCTATCATATCATCGTAGAACGTGGTTAACCTTTGGATAAATCCATAATCTATCTTAGGTTTTGCTATAAAAGTACCTTTCCCCTTTTCTCGATAGAGTAAACCTTCATTAACCAACCCTCTTAATGCTTGTCTAATAGTAGGTCTGCTAATCTGATATTTTTCTGACAATTCTTTTTCTGAAGACAGCAAATCTCCTGGTTGTAATTCTCCTGCTTCAATTCTTTCTTTTAATATCTCTTCCAATTGGAAGTATAATGGTATGGGTGAATTTTTATCTAATGTATCTACATTTATTTTTATCATTCTATAAAGCCTCCATTTTAATCATTTTTAAGTATAAATCCTGTGATATTTTTTGAAATAAGTTTAACTATTTTCAATTTTGTCTTTAATCTCGTTATATTTATTAATAAATTCTTGTGCTCTATCTTTAACAATTGCATAATCACCCTTTTTAATCGCATCTTTTGTTAAACTACTACCAATTCCTACGCAAAAACTCCTGCTTTAAACTATCCTTGTAGATTATTTATGTTTATCCAGACTGTCTTATTTTTTTGTTTTTATATTAATAGTTCTTTACCTCTTTACATTCTTATGTAAATATGTCTTTACATTCTATATATCTGCATACGACATTTATTTAAAAAATCCTTCTTTTTTATTAAAATATTTTTAATAATTTTATTAGATCCTACCTCCTTAATTTATAATCTTGATTTAAAAAGGTTGAATAAATGATAGGAACAACCATTTATGGGATTATAAAGACACTTTGGAAAGGACCTAATAATAAACTGACAATTTCCAGAATTATTGACCACGATTTAAAAGACAGTAGTCAAGGTAATAAAAGATGCAGAAGCAGGAAAGGGATATATAACAAAAAAACCTCATCCCAGGATCTCGTATCCTTTAAAAGAGCAGATTATGGAATGGATATTGGAAGGATTGACTGGGGTTGGGAAGTAGTACGTGATACAACTCGAACCGTAGTTCGAATCGCTTTTCAGCCTTTTCCCTGACCCCACTTACATTATCTAAAATCCATTTAACCTTGGTGCCGGAAAAATAAGCATCAACCACCAGCCCGGTCTTTTTTTGGATAATCTCCGCCAGCCCTTTCTTTTTTAGCTGGTCACATATAGGAGCAGTCCTTCGGCATTGCCATACGATAGCATTATAAACCGGCTTACCGGTTTTTTTATCCCAAACTATGGTAGTCTCTCTCTGATTAGTTATACCGATAGCAGCTATATCAACCGCTTCTAAGCCAGCCTTATCTAAAGTAGTTTTTGCCACTTCTATCTGAGAAGACCAAATTTCTGTGGGGTTATGTTCTACCCAACCCGGCTTAGGATAGATTTGTCTAAATTCCTTACTGGCAGTACTAACTATAGTTCCAGTATGATTGAAGATAATCGACCGAGAACCGGTAGTCCCCTGATCCAGGGCCATGATATATTTTGCCAACCACAACACCTCCGACTATTACTCCTATATTTGTTTCATATTAAATATGATAACATATTTTTAAATTAAATAATAAAGAAAAATCTTTTAAAGTTGCAAAATAACTGGGCGAGCTATCTTCTTACCTTTATACTATCAATTCTTTTATCCTTTATCACCTTAACTCCAAAACTTTAGCTCCCTCAGCAGGTGTGGTTACATATATATCCGGAATGATACCGGTAATTTTTTTATATCCCTGCTTAATCGTTTTCTCAAAAGTATCGATATACTTTCTTCTTAATAAGTTTATAGTACAACCTCCAAAGCCAGCACCTGTCATCCTGGCCCCCAAGACTCCTTCCTGTTTTAAAGCTAAATCAACCAGGAGGTCCAATTCCTCACAACTAACCTCATAATCATCCTTAAGGCTTTGGTGTGATTCTATCATTAGTTGACCAAAGGCAGAATAATACCCCATCCTTAAAGCCTGCACCCCAGATTGCACCCGATAATTTTCTGAAATTACATGCCTGGCTCTACGGCCAGCAACTTCCGGTAGCTGCACCTGATATTTTTTATATTCATCTATGCTAATATCTCTTAAAGCTCGTATCTCGCGGTTTAATTTATGCTTAAAAAAATCAGTAGCCCTCTTACATTCTTCTCTTCTTCTATTATATTCAGAATTAACCAAGCTCCTTTGAATCTTGGAATTACAAATTACTATCCGGTAATTATGGTCTTTAAAAGGGATTAATTCATAATCATTAGATCTACAATCAATAAAAAGAGTATAATTTTTTTTGCCCAAACAGGAAACATACTGGTCCATAATGCCACAAGCTACACCTACAAAATTATTCTCTGCTCTCCGACAGAGATGAGCCATTTCTACCGGTTTAATTTCTAATAAATTTAATTTTGCCATAGCTGATGCAGTAACCACCTCTAAGGCGGCAGAAGAACTCAATCCTGCTCCTTTAGGAATATTACTGATAAAAATAAGATTTACTCCTTGTAAAGGATATCCTGCCTTTTGTATTTCATCCATCACGCCCATCAAGTAATTGGCCCACGTATCTTTTTTGAGAGGGGTTAGACTATCTAAAGAAAATTTGATTTTAGTCTTATAAACCAAATCAAAAACCTGAACCAGTCGATCGTTTCTTAATTGACCCAGCATAATTATCTTTTTTCCAATAGCCATCGGAAGAACAAATCCTTCATTATAGTCAGTATGTTCACCAATTAGATTAACTCTCCCGGGTGCAGAAAAAGCCCCTTTAGCCAAACCAGTATCCGTAAATTTTTCCTTAAATATCTTCCAGAGTTTATTCAAATCTTGCACTGAAATCTCCTCTTCATCTTATGTTATATCCAATTATGCCCACAATTAATCTTCCGGTCAATTTTATTTTAATTCGGAAATCTTTAATAGCAAACTACTCCTTCAGGTAGCGTATTCCTTAATTCTTGAGCTTTTTCTTCAGGTAAAGAATTATTAATAAAAACACCCATCCCTATCTCACTTCCAGCCAAGTATTTAAGTTTATCTTTTGTGCGATAAGGGGGATAAAATTCAATATGGAAATGAGAATATTCTTTGCCTGTCCCATTAGTTGGTTGTTGGTGAATAGACATGATGTAAGGGAAGATAAAACCAAAAAGATTATCAAATTTCATTAATATTGTTTTTAAAATTGCCGCTAGATCAATTTCTTCCTTTTCGAAAAAATCATTAAAAGAAGGAAGGTGTTTATTAGCATAGATGTGCACCTCATAAGTGTAAGAAGCAGAAAAAGGGACCAGTGCGGTAAAAGAATCGTTGCTAATAATAATTCGTCTGCTATCTTCTTTTTCTTCTTCTAAATTTTTACAAAAAAGACATTTCCCTTCTTTTTCTAAATATTCTTTGCTGGAATTCAGTTCCTGTTCGATAATCGGCGGGATAAAAGGATAAGCATATATCTGACCATGAGGATGATGAAGAGTCACCCCTACTTCCTCCCCTTTATTTTCAAAGATGAAGACATATTTAACGAAATCTTTATCCCCTAACTCCCGATATCGGTCTCTCCATACCTTTACCAGCTTAATATAACGGCTTAAGGGTTTCTCTGACATAATCCCATCATGGTCAGAACTAAATAGAACTACCTCACAAATTCCCTGAGCTTTACCATGTTTAAAAAATTTAGGATCTTTTTCAGTTATTTCTGGTAAGCCTTGTTGTAAAGAAGGAAATTTGTTTTCAAAAACTACTATATCATAATCTTCGGCCGGTACTTCCGTAGACAAGCCTCCCTTTTTTGTAGGACAGAGAGGGCAATAATCCTTCGGAGGTTTATAGATCCTGTCCTGACGATGGGTGGCAATTATTATCCATTGTTTTAGAATGGGGTTCCATCTTAGTTCTAACATCCTTGCCCTCCTTCTCTTCTTCGGTAAAAGTATAATAAATCAAATAACGGCCATCTTCTTTTTTAATCCTTTTTTTATGTACTTCCACAAAATCACCTCAATTAATCTAATTCTATGTTATTTCAACAATATTATTTAACTCAACATTAAGATATATATATTTACTTATAATTATACTTCCTGCACCATTAATTTTGTGCAACTTTCATTAGTTCAGTAGGTCCTTCCGAATAGTAATTTCGAAAAATTAGCGTAGTTATTGGAAGACAGTATACTACATGTACTAAAAATAACCCCATATAGAACCATACGACTTTATATACTGAAGAAATCTAATTAAAAAGAAAAGGAAGCTCTGATACAGAATAAACATACCAAATAAAATCAAAATAAAGAAAAGATTTGCCTTTTTGAACTTTAATATAGGGAGGAAAAGAGCTATCCACCCTTTCCCCCCTATTTGAAAAAATATGTTACCTAACTCCTTGCTCTATTAATGTTTTTAATTCTCCAATATTTTGTGGGGTAGCAATGCCAACTCCTGTATTAATAGCAAGACCGGGGATATTATATTTTTTCATTAGTACCACCTGTAAAACAGGAAAAAATCCTTGCAGATAGAGCATCTGATCAAATGATGCACTTACATAACCTTTTTCAATACCTTCAATGGTTGCGGGTGAAAGATCTATTCCTCCGACAATGACTTCTCCTGGTTTTTTACCTGCAGCCTGCAACACTTTCATCATATTTGAGGTTACATTACCATGTTGGGTACCAATGGCTTTTACATCAGGGTTTCTTTCCAGGTAGGCGGTAAGAATAGGAATGCAAAGAGATGCCTCTGAATCTACATCAGGAGAAATATCGAGCTTTTCCACAATTAGCCCTGCACCTTCAAGGGCATCTACTATTCCCATTGGGCTTTTTCTTCTTCCTTCTTGTGAGAAAAGCCCATAGACTAAAGCTTTATCTCCAGATTTAAGTCCCTGTTTTATCATAGTCAGCCCAGTTAAATACCCACCTGCATGAAGATCCGCCCCCGCATATCCAAATCCCTTATCTTGATACATCGTCTGCAAGTTAGGAAGAGGATTATTTCCACTAGTTACTATAACCCCTCTACTTATTGCTTCTTCAACCAGTGATTCAAACGCACCTTCCCCTGGATGTCCCATAATAACAATACCATCAGGCGAAGCAGCGAGAGCCTCTTTAAACTGGTTGATCATTTTCTCTGGTTGCCATGCTGAATATTGTTCAATAAGTTTTACTCCCAAGTGCGCAGCAGCAGCCCTTGCCCCATTTGTACGAGCAAGTGTCGAGGGATCACCTTCTGTACCACCCATCTGCATGTAAACTACCATTCCTGAACCTAATAGTTCTTCTCCTGCGGCACCTGCAATTAAACTTGTACTGGCCAATAAACCACACATAATTAAAGACATAATTATAATTATTAGAAACTTTTTCATTTTTACTTTCCTCCTATTTATTAAATATTTTAAAACTTTTAGAAAGCTTATACATTTAATATTAACAGAAAAAATCGTATTTCCTTTAATTCTATTTATTATTTATGATAAGCTTTCTTTTGTTAAAAAATTATAATTTTTTCTGTTTATTCACCTCCTTTTTTCAGGTATTTTTCAGATTTTCTCTCTTTAATAAAGAACTTCTCTCACCTCCCCTTTTTTATAAAAAATTATTATTTGTTTTTTTAAAGATTTTTAATAAACACAGATTCTTTTATTCTCTCTCTTAGCCCTTTCCCTTTTTCTCGACTTAATATAATATTTAAACTAACAGAAGCAGCCATTACCAGACCAGTAACTAAACGTGTCCAGTATCCCCCAATTCCGCTGGCAACTACTCCTGCTTCTAAGGAACCTACAATATAAGCACCAAAAAAACTTCCTATAACTGTTCCGTATCCTCCAGCGAGGGAGGTACCACCTATAAAAACTGCAGCTATTGTAGGCAAAAGAAGTCCTGCTCCTTGAGTAGTCCAAAAATTTATCATCTCTAAAGTTAATAATATCCCAGCAAAAGCAGAAATTACTCCCATAAACACGAAAAGTTTTATCTTGGTAGCCGTGACATTTACTCCCATAACTCTAGCTACATCAACATTATCACCAATGAATAATATGTGTTCACCAAATGTATGTCTATTAAGGATAAACCATAAAAATACCGCAACACCAACCCCCCACAGACTTTGAGCAGGTACTATACCTCCAATTCTTCCTACAAATAAAGTATGAATAAAATAAGGTCTAATTTCCTTAATATTCCAGGAAAGACCACCGGACAAAAGAATAGTTAACCCATTCCAAAAAAATTGGGCTGCTAAAGTAGCCATTATAGAAGGAATCCCAACTTTTGCAACCATCCACCCATTAATAAGACCTACCAAAGCACCGGAAGAAAGTGCGAGAATAAAAGCTAACCAGGGTGTTCCGAAGGTACGAAAAATGTAACAAAATATAAAACCAGAAAAGGCAATAATTGCTGAAAAACTTAAATCCATTTCTCCGGCTGTAATGACAAAGGTAAGACCTAAGGCTAAGATTAAAAGTGGAGGAACTGTTTGTAAAAAGGACATATAAATTCTATAACCTGTAAATACCTTTGTGGCAGTTATTATAAAAACCACCATTAAAACAAAATAAACTAATATAATAGGAAGACCTTCAATTTTTACTAATTTAGCAATAGACACTTTTAAATATTTCATTATTTGATGTTCTCCTTATTTTGCATGTGCATATTTAAGCATAAACTCACTAAGCTTTTTTAGAGTTACCTCACTTTTTTTAATAGTAGCTACCACCTTTCCCCGGTCTAATATTATAAATTTATCTGAAATTTCATATACATCTGATAAAATATGAGAAATATATATACAGGCCCTTCCCGAATCCTTTATCTTTCTAACAAAATTTAACACTTTATGAACTTCCTTAAGTGATAAAGCTGAGGTTGGCTCATCAAGTATTATCAGTTCTGCATCAAAGTACATTGCTCTACCAATTGCAATTCCCTGTCTCTCCCCCCCTGACAACTTATTAGCTTTAGATTCTGCAGTAATTCCCGCCCCTCGAAAGCCAATTATATCAAACATAATTTTTTGGGCAATTTCTTTTTCTTCACGAACCTTAATAAAGCCAAAACGATTGGTAATTTGCCTGCCAATAAAAAAATTTCTCCATAGATCCTGTTTTTCTCCCAATGATTTATCTTGATATACTGTCTCAATCCCCAATTTATAAGCTTGTTTAACATTATAATCTCTAAGAGATACTTTTTTATCTCGAATATACAATTCTCCTTTGGTGGGAGGGAAAACCCCGGTTATAATTTTAATCAATGTTGATTTACCAGCACCATTATCCCCAATTAATCCCACTACTTCATTAGCTCCTACTCCAAAGTTTACTCCTTTAAGTGCAGCGGTATGTCCAAAATATTTTTCAATATTATTCATCTTTACTGCATTTTTAAATTGTCCTTTTTTTAACACGGATTACTTCTCCTTAAAAATTAATGACAAATTACTACACAAAAGTATAGTAATCGATCAACATTATAGTTTATGTTTCTCTTATTTGAAGCTCCACATCTAACATTATCTTTTTTGTCTTTTTATGTACTCTATTTATGCGAGAAAGCAACAGTTTAACACTCTCTATACCTAATTCCTGTTTCTTCAACCTGATAGTAGTTAACGGTGGGCTGATGAGTGAGCTAAAGGGGATATCATCATAACCGACTAATCCGATATCTTCTGGTATTCTTAAGCCTTTTTCTTTTATAGCCTGCATAACCCCAAAGGCCATCATATCGTTGTAAGCAAAGATAGCAGTGAAATCCAATTCTTTTTCGAATAGTTGCTTTATCCTTTTGTACCCATCTTTTACATCTATATCTCCGACACTTAAAAGATCATCATCCAAAGGTATCCCGTATTTCTTTAAGGCTTTCTTG
>Ga0307434_1001143_pt1 | contig 14892 bp, 12 predicted proteins | sample SalMarWE160220MG_FD_202156 | JGI IMG/M metagenome (GOLD analysis project Ga0307434, IMG submission 202156) | Salt marsh sediment microbial communities from the Plum Island Ecosystem LTER, Massachusetts, United States - WE1603-220 | ecosystem: Environmental > Aquatic > Marine > Intertidal zone >... | reverse complement strand
CCTCAAGGACGGTGTTGCTTATGCCCTCTTCGGCTGTACAAGTGAACGTCCGGAGGTCCCCGTCTATCCGAACATCAAGCTCCTCGGTCAAGTCGTTTGTCTGGTTGATGAGCCGGATGGTGACGGTGGTCGGGTCAGGCGGTGCGGGCAGGCCACTGATGTCGGCACCAGTCGGGCAGCCGGTGCAAACGACCAGGCTCGTGGCAACCAGACCGCCAAGGAGAGCGTACTTGACCGATATGAGATGTCTGGACGTGGGCACGCTATCAGACCACCTTTCCGAGCATAAGAGACCGCTGCATGTCGTCGGCCCAGCCGGCAGCCGCTCATTATCACTTTACCGGGCCCGAGTGACCCGGGCAACCGGGCTGCGGGCGGTCGCAATGGGTCGGTGACAGAATCGGCGGGGCTCCCAGAAAGCCGTGGCCTCGTCTTTTCCGGAATTGCCTGACGTGGCCCGCGAACAAGTGCCAATGCGAGAAAGTGAGAAAACACCGGCTGCGACGTAGCTTTTCCACTTTCGCACCTTCGCACCCTTTGGGCCCGGGCTTGGCGGGGAAGCAGTCCGGGGGTACACTCTGCCGCCGTCGGGTGGAGGCACGGGGTCGGTCCTGCGTCTGGCGCGGGTCGCCCCGCTCGGCGTCGCCCCGGGAACGCCTATCCGTTGCCGGGACGACGTGTGCATCGACGCGGCATCACCCGTGTCGCAAGGCGGTTCACTGGAGTCGCCAGCATGGTGCTCATCGCCGCGTGGCCCCATCTGTCTCACGTCGGCATGCTACTTGCGGGCATGCTGGTGGCGGCCGTGATCGCCATTCGCATCACCCGCATCTCCCATGTGCCACGGGTGGTCGGGTATCTCGTGTTGGGCATTGCCGCGCGGTTCGCACTGCAGTGGACGTTTGGCGGGGCGGAGGCGTTCGGTGACATGCTCGGTAACGCGGTGTCAGCGGCCGAGGTGGTCAAGTCCCTCGCTTTGTGTCTGATTCTCTTCGCGATCGGTGCGGAGTTCGACGCTACCCATATCAAGTCTCTCGCGGGGCACCTGTGGAAGCTGACGCTGGTGGAAGCCCTGACCGTTGGGATCGGGGTCTTTGTGGCGACCTGGGCCGTCGGCCTGGGACACAGCCCCATCCAGGCGGTGTTTTTGGCCGCAGCCGCCCTCGCGACCGCACCGGCGGCAACCCTGCACGTGCTCAGACAGTACCAGGCCAAGGGGGCCATCACCGACCACATCATCGCCATGACCGGGCTGAACAACCTGGTGGCGATCGTGTCGTTTCGTGCGGCATTCCTCCTGTTGGCCGGCACGAACGCGATTCACGTGGATGCTCTCGAGCACCCTCTCGGCGTGGCGATCCTGCTAGCGACGGTCGGCAGCGCATCGGTGGGTTTCGTCGGCGGCCTGTGCCTGTCACTGGCGCACATCATGCTCACGCGGTTTGAAAGCGTTCTCCTTCTCCTCGCGGCCATGCTGGCGATCAGCATCGCCGCAGCGCCGCTGGGCATGAATGCGCTGATCCTCTGCATGTTCATGGGCGTGGCGTTCACGAATTTCTCGATCCAGCCGCACCGTCTCCGCGACGATCTGAACCCGCTGGCGGCCCCGATCCTGGTGCTCTTTTTCGTGCTGTCGGGGTTCGAACTCGAACTCCACAAGCTGTGGGAGGTCGGGGCGATCGGGGTGGCATTCATCGTAATGCGAACGATCGGCAAGCTCGCCGGCGGGGCGGTGGGCGTACGGTGGATAGGCCGGCAGCACCGGGTGACCCCGAGAATCGGCAGCGCCTTGCTGTGTCAGGCCGGCGTCGCGATCGGCCTCGGAGAATACCTCATGGACCATTGGGGCCGGACTGTCGACGGCAGGTTCGTCCCCGACCCCGGGGCGGAAATGGTGAACACCGTGATCCTGGCGTCGGTTGCGGTTTTCGAGTTGATTGGCCCCTTGGCCACTAAACGGATGGTCGTGCGGGCAGGGGAGGTGAAGGCCATGACCCTCCTCGCCAGACCGGGCGGATCGGTGCGCGAGATGAGCACGATTATCGCCCGTCTTGGTCGGGCCCTGGTTCCGGGCAAATTCCGCGATACGGAGGCCACGACCGAACCGTTCACTACCCGGCACGCCATGCGGACCAATGTCGAATCGCTCCGCGACACCGCCAAGATGACGGAGGTGCTGCGATTCGTCGAGCACTCCCGCCTGAGTCATTTCTTCGTCGTCGATGCGGATGGGCACTTCGTGGGCACGATCAACTTCCGCGACCTGCGTAACCTGATGTTCAATCCGATGATGGCCCGGATGCTGACCGCTTACGACATGGCCAATACCGCCCCGCCCATCGCCCTGGCGGATCAGCCACTCAAGGAGATCCTCGATCTGTTCCACGAACACGACGACGCCTCGCTGCCGGTGATCGAGAACCGCGAGTCTCGCCGCCTTCTGGGCGTGATCGAACAGCGTGACGTGCTGCGTGCACTGCACGTAGGCCCGAGCGGTGAGCATGAAGAATCGTGACCCTGACCACGCCTTTCGGAGGTTGCAGATGGCCAGATCAAAACGCCGCCCGGTTACCGTTGGTGACGTCTCCGACGCCTTGGACGCGATCGCGCCGCCAGTCCTGGCTCAGTCGTGGGACAACGTGGGCCTACTGGTGGGCGATCGGGCCGCCCCGTGCCGGCACGTCCTGCTCTGCGTTGACCTGACGCCGCAGGTCCTGGCTGAAGCCGTCGCCAAAAAATGTGACTTCATCCTCGCCTACCATCCGCCGCTGTTCCAACCGATCAAGCGGATCCTCGCCGACAGCGCCGACACCGACGCGGTTGTTCACGGCGCCATTGCTCACGGTCTGGCCGTCTACTCGCCGCATACGGCACTGGATGCAGCTCCCGGCGGGACCAACGACGTGATCGCCGGCTTCTGCAAGCTGTCCGATGTCGAGCCCTTCGAGTACGTCGCCGCCGGGGCATCACAATCCAAGGTGGTCACCTTCGTTCCCCGGTCGCATCTCGAACCGCTAACGTCCGCCATGTTCGCCGCTGGCGCCGGTCGCATCGGCGACTACGAGCGTTGCAGCTATCGGCTCGAGGGTGAGGGCACGTTCTTCGGGACCGAGAGCACGAGCCCGCATGTTGGCCGGAAGGGGCGACTCGAGCGGGTCGCGGAAACCCGCATTGAAATGGTGACAGCCAATGAGTGTCTTCCCGAAGTGATCGCCGCCCTTCGCAGAAGCCACCCCTACCAGGAGCCGGCGTTCGACATCTATCCGCTCGCGTCTGAGCCGACCGCCGGCATCGGTCGGGTGGGACAGCTCCCCCCCGGAACGAGCCTGGGCAGCCTGGCCCGGTCGCTCCGGCGGCTCGCGCGATCACGAGTTTCCACCATCGTGGGCACCGCGGGCACGCGAATCCGCCGGGCGGCGGTTTGCGTCGGAGCCGCCGGCCGGGGGCCGATGGAGAAACCCCGTTGCGTTGACTGCGACGTGATCGTGACCGGCGAAATCCGGCACCACGACGCCCTGGCCATCCTACGAAGCGGGAAGACCGCCATCGCCCTGGGCCACTGGGAGAGCGAACGGCCCGTACTGGCCCCGCTGGCCAGGCGACTCGACGCCGCCGTTGGTACCGTCACCACCACCGTCAGCCGCCGCGACGCCGGCCCGTTCAACCGGCCGTAAGTGCCGGTTGGCCCGGGTCCGTCGCCTTGGAGTCGCCCCTCAGGCGTCAGGATGTTGAATGCCTGTTTTCGAGGAGATCCAATCGGCGGCGGAGGTCGGCCAGTTCCTCATGCAGGTCGGCTACTTCGGCGTTGAGGTCGTTGATCTCGGAGCGCAACGCTTCAACGTCCGTCTCCGACGGGGCTCCACTCACCGCCGCGGCCGACGGCGAAGCGCCGGTGGACGGGGCCGCTTGCAGCCTGACGGTAGCAGGAGCCGCGGCGGCCGGGGCCTCACCTGCCGGATAGAGCAGATGCCGGTAGCGGATGGTGGACCGGCCGGGCTCGCGGGGCATCGCAGTCACCACGGGCGGATCGGACTCGCCCCCGCTCAATGACCCGAGCGCGATCGACACCGCTTCCAGGCTCTCCAGCGTGAACATCCGCGAGCATCGCGACCGCAACTCGCCGGGCGTCTGTGGGCCGCGGAGCAGCAGCTCGGCCATAATGGCCTGCTGGCGCTTGCCCCAGCCGAAGTGCGCTTCGGCCGTGTGCTTGTACCGATTGGTCCGGGCACCCGGCGCCGGAAGCACGATCGTTACCAGCCCCCGCCGCCTCAGGGCCTCCAGCGCCCCCAGGACCGCGTCCTCATCCACGTTCATCACCGGGTCGCGGTTCGACCGTTGACTGCACGCGGTGACGACGGCGTTCAAGGTCATGGGGTAGTAGTCCGGCTGAGACAACGCTTTTTCGATCAGCACGCCCAGTACCCGTCTTTCAACTTCGTTCAGTGCTTGTTCCACGATAAAACCACTCAGCCTCCTGACTCTGGCTTGTCCCCACGGCTCGATGATGGGCATCGATCACCGTTCGCCTGACGGGCCCGCCGCGGCGAGACCGCCACGTAGGGCCGGCCCAGCCATTTCTTAGCGAGCACGAGCTCGCCCATGTCGTTGCCCTCGATGAGGTGGCCGATCCACTGCAGCAGATAGCCGGCCGCCAACAGGCCCACCGGCCGCCACCAGAGATCCCAGCGCCACTGCCATAACTGCACGATCGCCAGCACGACCGCGGCAATCGTCAGCGGGATCCCGATGACATGCAGCCCGAGGCAAGTACGATGGCGATGACGTTTCAACCAGTTCGCCAGCCAGTCGGGCATGCCTTCGAGCCTCATTCCGCTTGCGTCCCGTCCCGGATGATCTCCATCTGCTCGAGGCGCGAGACCGCTCCCGTCGGACCGATCGTGATCAGCCGGTCGTCGGGCTGAAGGACCTCACCGGCCCCGGGATTGAAACAGGTCGAGCCATCCGCCCGCCTGATCGCAACCACCATCACATCCGCCGCCTGGCGAATGTTTGACTCCCGCAATGTCTTGCCGGCAATGGGCGAGCTGCGGGATACGACGAATTCACCCATCTCCAAATCGACGCCCTGAGCTGCCACGTCAACGAAGTCCACCAGATGGGGCCGGGTCAGCACGTTCGCGATCCATTGCGCCCCAATCGCCTGCGTGGAAATCACCCGATCCGCACCGGCACGGCGGAGCTTGGGCTCGGAAGACAACTGCTCCGCCCGGGCGATGATGTGGAGATCCGGGCGCATCTGCCGGGCGGAGAGGGTGACGAAAACGTTGTCCGCGTCACTGGCCAGGACCGCAACCAGGCTCTTGGCCCGGGCGATACCCGCCTGCTCGAGCGTCTTCTCCTCGGACGCGTCGCCGACAATGTAAAGCTGGCCGAGCTCTTCGATCAGCCGGCACTTCTGGGGGTCGTGCTCGACCACGACCAGCGGCACGTGCCGGTCTATCAGGTGTTGGGTCAGCAGTCTGCCCATCCGTCCAAACCCGCAGATGATCACGTGGTGGCTCAGATGTTTGATGCGCGATTCCAACTTTCTGCTCCCGATCAACCGCCCGACCTCGCCGCCCACGAACAGACCGGTTACTGAACTGACCGCGACCGCGGCAGCGGTTACCCCGAATATGACAATGACAATGGTCCAGGCCTCGAACAAGGGGGTCCGCGGGACGGCCTCGCGATAACCCACCGTGGGAATGGTGATCGCCACCATGTAGACGGCGTCGAAGAAGGCGACGTCTTCGTTGACCAGCCGCCCGATCACCACGTAGCCGACCACGCCGATCCAGTAGACGGCCAGCAGGACCTCGAGCGAGATGAGCAGCCGTTTTCGTGAAGTCATCGAACTGCCGCGCCCACAGCGAGGAAAACCCGCGACGATGATCGCCGGCCCCGCCCCGGCCGGCTCGCTGCCGTTGCCCGACCCACAACAACTCGGATTCTCCCAGGGGCGACCCGTCGATTCAAGTCTTCAGACCTTTCTTAAACCGAGTCTCGCGGGAATTCCTGAACAATCGCCAGGGCCTGTTCCTGCGACCAGACGCCGGGGATGGCGGTGTTGCACTTCGGGCATTTGCCGTCTTTTGTCTTGTCGGATGCAAAGCCCAAACCTGACATTCGCTCCACGCACCTCCTTCTCCTCCGAGCTCTCAGGGTTCAATCGGCAATCGTCGGCGACGTATTCGCGAGCGTTCGACCACCACGAGCACAACCGGCAAGTCCTCAAGTGGGACAGTGTGGAAAACGTCCTGAAGTCGTTCGACGGTCTCTCTTTCGCTGTAGTTCCCACCGCGGAACAGGATCACGCCCGGGCCTCCGGACTGCGCCAGCGCCAAGAGTCGCGGATAGTCCAAGTCGGCGGTGAGCACCACTCGCCGCTCTGCTCTTGCTCGCTCCAGGACTTCGCTGTCGGGAGCACGGTCGAGACCAAGGTTGGCGGCATGAACAGCCTCATGGCCCTGTTGGTTCAGCCACTCGGCCAGTTGAGGTGAGAGTGGCATGTCGACCAGGAATCTCATTTCGCCACTTCGACCGTTTCGTCCTCGGCAAGACAGGCGGCGTATCGGAGCGACTCGTCAATGTCCTCGGGTTCCAGGTAGGGATAGGCCTGCAAGATGGTTTGTCTTGTCTCTCCCGTGGCGAGCAATCCCAGCAGACGTGAGACGGGGAAACGGAGGTTTCGAATGCACGGCTTGCCGGTGCAGACCTTGGGATCCACGGTGATGCGTTCGAATTTCATACCAGACGCCTCCCGTTCTGTCTGCATCATACCACGCACCGCCTCACAATGCGAGATGCTGAAGTCCAGCGTACGGGTGGCGCGCACGCTACACCCTGCTGTTGGGCTTGAACGCCAGGGCCTGCTCCTGCGACCAGACCCCGGGGATGGCGGTGTTGCACTTCGGGCATTTGCCGTTCTTGATCTTGTTGTCTGCCACCCGGAAGCCCACGCGGCGGATCAGTTCCGCCTTGCAGTTGTGGCAATAGGTGTTCTCACCCGGGTGCATGGGGACGTTGCCAGCGTAGACGTAGTGCACGCCGGCCACAAGGGCGATCTGGCGGCAGCGATCGAGCGTTCCGATCGGCGTCCGCGGGAGATTCTTGATCCGGTACGTCGGGTGGAAACGGGTGAAGTGCATCGGCACGTCCGGCCCGAGGTGTTCGAGGACCCACCCGCTCATCTGCTTGATCTCGTCCGGTGAATCGTTGAGCGTCGGAATGATCAGTACGACCAGCTCGAACCAGATGCCAACGTCCTTGAGCACCTCGAGCGCGGCAAGGACCGGCTTGAGATGGCCGGAGCATTGGTCCCGGTAGAACTCCTCGGTGAAGGCCTTGAAATCGATCTTGACGCCCGTGAGGTGGTGGCACAGCTCGCGCAGCGGCTTCTCGTTGATGTACCCGTTGGAGATCATCACGCTGCCGATCCCCTGCTCGCGGGCTGCTGCGGCGGTGTCGTGCATGTACTCGTAGAATATGACCGGTTCGGAATAGGTGTAGGCAATGGTGGGACTGCGATACCTTTTGCACGCGGCGACGAGCTTCTCGGGCGTTACGAGCCTGCTGTCCACCTGTTCCGGGCGAAACTGGCTGATCTGCCAGTTCTGGCAGAACTTACATTCCATGTTGCACCCGGCGGTGGCGATGGAGAACGCCGTCGTTCCGGGCAAATAATGGAACAGCGGCTTCTTCTCGATCGGATCAACGTTGGCCGAGCACAACGCGCCGTAGACCAGGGTCTGGTACTCACCGCCCTGGTTCTCGCGCACGCCGCAGTAACCGCGCTCGACGTCGGCGACCTCGCACTCGCGCGGGCAGAGCACGCACTTGACCTTGTTCTCCTGGAGCTTCTCGAAGAACATTGCCCGGTGGCGTGCGACGCCCTGGAGCTTCGGGCCGGCCAGTGCCCCGGTCCCGGCGGTGTCCTGCTGGGCGACGGCCGAACGAGCGGCGCAGAAAACGCCCGCAGCGCCACAGGCCAGTCCGCATCCCAGCACGTCCCGGCGGCTCGGCTGGCGAAACAGGTTGTCGGGGTTGTCCATATCACACTTCGATGCTTTCGATCTTGCTCAGGTCGGCCTCGCCCAGGCCACGGGCGCCGGCGGTGGCAATGTGCCGGGTGGGACGCCTCTCCCGTTCCAGCGGCTTCATGCCCTTCTCTTTGCGCTGCTCTTCGAGCATGTGAGCGGCGAGGGCGTCGGCGGCGACGAAATCGGCGCTGACAATCAGACCGCCGAACGGCCAGGCGAAGCCCGGGTTGAACGTCGGCCCCCCATGATACTGGGCCCGCGTCGCATCGCACACCGTCAGCCGCCACTTGGGACGAATGTACGGATGCGATACCACGTCGGCCACGTATGGATCGCAGTTGTCGTCGTGATATTTCTGGGGATTGTGGATCGCACCGTAGAAGTTCTTCATACCCAGCGACACGCCGGCCAGGTTATGATCCTTGAGCACGGGGACGGAGATAAGCGTATCGACCTGCTCGGCAACAATCTTCGAGAAACACGAGCCGATCTTCCCCTTGGTCTCGATCTGGCGCTGGTAGCCGCTACCGTGGTCAGACTCGTCCGTGCCGCGGCATTGGACGCCGCCGCGTGACTTGAAGCCGGCCCGCGCCAGCTCCACCTGGAACCGGTCCCAGATGATGATGTTCTCGGCGGGGACATCAGCCTGCCGAAGCCCCGCGACGATGGCATCCACGACCGCCGGCTGCGTCGAAAGCCCCAGCGTGTTTACCTTGATCCCGACGCGATCTTTCGGGCGGAACAGTTGCCGCCACGCTGCCGGCGCGTCGGGTGTTTTCCTGAGCTTCTGCATGGCCGCGTCGAGCAGCTTTGGCAGCAGGTCGCGGTGCTCGTGGACTTTGCCGCGGGTCAGCTTGTCGTCACGGGCAATTACGACGCGGGGGGCCGCGCGGGCTGAAGCCCGCGGCTCGTTGGGGGCCGCCGGTTTGCCATCACATGCGGTAGGAATCACAGCCCCGGCTGCGACAGCGCCGGTGCGTACGAGGAACTGGCGTCGCGTGCTCTGCTGTGACATGATGAAGCCTCCGATCCGCCGGAGCGTTCAGTGACGCCCGGCCGGTTGCGTCGTCGCCGGCTCCGACTCACCGAACACCTCTGCCTCGAACGATTCTATCCTGGTGCTGGATTGTTTCCAGGCATCGAGCGGCAGACCGGCCTTCCGGCACGTCTGGGCCAGGAACTCCTTGCGCGTCCAGCCGCGCTCGTAGGCCACCTGCGGCAACAGCACGCCCCGACGGGAGCCCGACGTGATCAGCAACCCGTGACGCCCCACGATGATCTCGGCCGTATCCTTGACCTGCTTCATCGGCGTCAGGTAGCTGATCTCGATGTCGATCTGATCCAGTTCCTTGACGGTCACCGGGTTGTTCACGAAACGGTAGTCCCGGCATGCTTGTACCGCGTTGTAAATCACCGACTCGTAGAGCGGCCCGGTGGCAACCATGTTCCCGATGCACCCGCGGAGCTGGCCGTGGTTCTCCAGCGTAACGAAGCAGGCGCCGTCCGCACGAAGCGCCGCCGGCAGCCGGTCGTCATCCACTTCCGGCGGGTTTTCGCCGTTCAGGTGCGCGGTGGCGGTCTGTCGTGCGATCCGCAGCAACTCGTGTCGCTCGTTCTTGTTGAGTTTATCCGGCCGGCGGACCAGCACGATCGATTGGTAGGTGACACTGTTGGTCCAGTCGCCGGTCATATTCCCCGAGGTGTCGAACGCGGCCCGCACACCTTTTGCCCCGCCCCGCATCGACAGGATGCGCAACAGCAGTTGGATGGGACCCCGGCCGCAGATACTGTCGCTCGTTTTCGCCAGATGATCGACGAAGCCGTCGAAGTCGCATTCCATGATCTGGGCAGCCGCCTTGTTGCCGAGCTCTCGCAGTTTGTCCGGCACGTCCTCCTTGAAGGGCTCGTACCCGTAGTCTGGGCCGAAGTGCGTGAAATCGCTGCTCACAACGAGCAATGTATCCTCGTCCACCCATGGAACGACCGCTCTTGCCGCCTCGGCGTAATCGCTCGCCGACATCTGACCGACGAGCAGAGGGACGAGCTTGAAGTCCTTGAGCACACGCTGCAGGAAGGGCAGTTGAAGTTCCAGCGAGTGCTCGCCGCGATCGATGCCCGGGTGCCAGACGAACAGGCTCCGGTTCTTCCAGAGGTCTTCCACGACCTCGTGGTCGATGGGGACCTTACCGAGCGGTGTCTGGTAGGCGGAGAACTCGCGTTGCACCGCCACACCCTGGTATCTGCCGGCGTTACGGTGACTGAACGCCAGGCCAATCACGCGCTTGTAGGTGTGCCCCCGCAAACACCGGTACCCCGCCGCCGCGACGGGTGCACTGAAGCGATAACCCGCGTGCGGGGCGATGACCGCGACCGGCTTGCCCCCGATGTCCGGGGGCGAGGCCCGCTCGAGTAAGCCGTCCACCTTCTCCGTGAGGGCAGCGGCATCGCCGGGATACCAGCTTCCCGCACAATACGCGGGCCGAACCGTCTTTTCCTCTTGGGCAATGCTGCTCTGGCGGACCGCGGCCAGAAGAACGACGCCCGCCGTTATCACTACTCGCGTACCCCGCGCTACGTTCATGTTTCTCGCCTCCCATCGGGCCGACGGGTGTAGTGTACCACAGGTGCGGTGGACTGTGCAGTGTGCCACATGTAATGGCACCTGCTCCCGCATGCCGCAGCGGCACACGAGGCATACGAAGCTCTGAGCTCGTTGGAGGAGCCGCAGGCTTCAGCCTGCGCGGCCTTGCGAACGGACACGAAGCCCTGAACCCATCGGAAGAGCCGCGCGGGCTAAAGCCCGCGGCTCTTTGATGTTACGCACGATGGGCGCAGAGAGACCGGTGAGTTTGAGTGACTTCTCTTCTCGGTGGCCTTTGTGCCTCGGTGGTGAATCCATTCAGGGGTAATCCGGACTATGGCCGGATCAACTCCGCATGGTCGTGCTCGCCAGGCGGTTGAAGGGCGAAGGCCACCCTGAGTCGGGGTTGCATGGAAAGATCGATGATCCGGCCGGTGGGGTTGTAATCTGCATCGACCTCCATGACCACTGGGAGCGTGTGGAAGCCGGGGTTCGCCCGAATGACCCTGGCTCGCATGCCGTTGCTGAGCTCGACCCAACTGCCGATCGGAAACAACGACACGCAGTCCAGCAGCGCCCGTATGATCGTGCGGTCGAATTTGCTGTGACTGCCTTGCGTGAGGACGGTCCTGATCGCCTCATAGGGCAGCATTGAATTGCGATGAGGCCTGGGACGGGTCATGGCGGCGTAGGCGTCCGCGACGGCGACGATCTTGGCGAACTGGTGGATCAGCATGCCCGATCGCTGGCGGGGATACCCGCTGGCGTCGGCCCGTTCGTGGACCTGATACCCGATGAACCGGACGGTGCTGGGCAACCCTTCGATCCGCTCCAGATAATCGAGGGTGTAAATGGGATGGCGCTCGATCTCGAACCGTTCGTCGTCCGTCAGGGCCCGGGGGGCGAGCCGGATCTCCTCCGGGACCATCAGCATCCCGACGTCCTGCAACAGGGCGCCCAGTCCTACCTGAGTGATCGCCTCCCGTGGCAGGCCGAGCTGGGCGGCGATCGCCATACCCACCAGCGATACGTTCATGCAGTGATCGAACAGGTACTCGTCCTGGGAGTTTTCCATACCCACGATCGTCGGGAGCAGGTCGAAATCGAGCGTGACCATGTCCACGAATTCGTTCACCGTACTGCGGACGCGCTCGCTGACGGTGTGGGGGTTGCTGCGCAGCCCTTCAAACAAGCCGCCCAACTCATCTCTGGCTGCGGCGTGGGCCTCCGCGCCGCGCTCGGCTTCGCCCTTGAGGTCTTCGAGTGACAATCGTGGCCGCTCGGACGCGCTGACCGGCCTGAGGGCATGGCGCTTCTGCAACTCGCCGAGCAGGAGTTCATCGAGCTGCTCGGTGTAGCGACGACGCAGCGCGTCGCCGTGCGGTTGGAGCAATACGGACGACGTCTGAACCGATCGGATGTTCCGTTGCCCCAGGATCGTGAGCAAACGCCGGGTAATGCGTGTGCCGGCCCGCAGCAACAGTACGCCGTTCTCGTCGCAGATATCCTTCGAGAGTCGCATCCCGGTACGGAGGGCGGTCAGGGTCACCTGCTCGGGTTCGGATTCCGTGGCGTGGTCGCTGGTTTCGATCGCCTGGGTGGATTCGTTGGCGGCGTCGGGCTGGTCGTATGCGTCGGAAGCTTCTTCGGGTTCTTCGAGGCTGGGGGATTCCGCCAGTTCGTCAGGCCAGTCGCTGTGGCTGTACAGGCCGCCTGATGCGCGGGCCTCAACCCACGCGATATCGGTTTCGGTGAGGCAGGTGCCGGCGTCGAGCAGAACCTGCCCCCACTCGTCACACAGCGGGCCGGGCAGACAGAACCCCGGACGAAGCATTTCCTTCGATATTCGTCTGCCCACGCGAATAAACCCCCACGATACGCCGGGCAGCTGCTGGCCCAACCGCCAACACACCTAGCCCACAACAGGTCGGCATGTTTGCGGCAAGGCTTAACATTGTAAGCGGTAATCAGCCGTAGCGGGTCGCCTGCAGGCAGTTGACGCAGCTCGCATGGACCGGTAATCTGCCCGCTTTTGCCGATGGCGCGAACCGGCCCTCAGTGGTCGGCGTACCGTACCCATCGTGGGAATACCCGACGCCTCTGGACAAGACTAAAGTGATGGCCCGCTCGTCCGAGAAGTCCGTTGCCGCATCACCCGCGGCAAAGTCCACCGTCGAGAGCATCAAGGAAACGCTCGAATCGATCGTGGTGGCCTTCATTCTCGCGTTCGTCTTCCGGGCGTTCATCGTCGAGGCGTTTGTCATCCCCACCGGCTCGATGGCAGTGACACTCTGCGGCGCCCAGCTCACCAAGACTTGCTCGACCTGTGGTTACGAGTACCCCTTCGGCGTCAGCCTCCCGCCCGCTGGCCGGTTGGGCAACCAGCCGGATTACCGCAACGTCCGATTGCGGTGCCCGAACTGCGACATGGAACGGGATGCGTTCAAGGCTACCGAACTCCGCCGGCCCGACAGCGGCGACCGCATCCTCGTCCACAAGTGGCCCTTCGACGTGGGGGGCAAATGGCTCGGACCCAAACGATGGGACGTGACCGTCTTCAAAGACCCGCGGGATGGGACGACCAACTTCATCAAGCGGCTGATCGGGTTGCCGGGCGAAGTGCTCGAGATCATCGACGGCGACATCTACACCGTGCCTCTGACCGACTTGCAGAAGGAGCGACCGGACCTGGTGGGAGAACTTGAACAGCTTCGCAGGGAGGTTTACCGGCACCGTCAGGAGAACGCCGACCCGCGGCGTCGCGATATCCGCCAGCGGTACGCAGAACTGAACCGGCAATTGTTGCCTTATCTGAAGGCACAGCGTAAGACGGGACGGGCCCGGCGGGCCCAGCGATCGCTCTGGGTCAACGTCTACAACCATGATTTCCTGCCGAACTGCGACAGCTTGCGTGACGATCAATTGAGAACGCGCGTAGGCTGGAAACCGGACCCGGGAGATGATGAGGGCGCCAGGGCTGCGTGGGATACCTCGAAGCGGGAAGTTACGTTCAACTCCGACGACGACCGGCTGCTGTACATCAGGTTCGACGGCAAGGATATCGACGATTTCTCTGCGTACAACAACGATGGCGGTGACCGCCCACCCGGGCAGAGGCACCTGGTCGGTGACCTGCGGCTGCGGTTTGGCTGGCGGCCCCGGGCCGGCACCGGCGGAATCACCCTTGAGATGAATCGCAACCGGGACAAGTTCATCGCAAGCCTGAACAGCGACGGCACCGTCCGGTTGGAGGCGGCCCGTTTCGACGACAAATCAGGTGAATGGAAGATTCCGCAGGTGATCCGCCAGAGCAACGACCTTGCCCCGTTCCCCCGCAGCCAGACCACCAGGATCGAGTTCATCAATGTGGACTATCGGGTTTCGCTGCTTGTGGAGGGCGAGGAGATAATCAGCACGACCGACGACGATTACAAGCCCAGCCTGACGGATCTGCAACGTTTCACCGAGGCAATCATCAACGAACAGGACACCGGGCGGCTCATAAGACCCTCGGCAGTGCGAATCGGAGCCAGAAACCTCCAGTGCGATCTGGTGCACCTGGTTCTCGAGCGGGATATCTATTATCGATCACAGAGACAAAGCGAGAAATATTCACAGACGGATAGGTCCGTCAGGAATCCGTACGAAGGTTGGCCCGGGTGGGGAACGGCGGGCCAGCCGATCCTGCTCCGCCCCGGACGGGGCAAGGATGACAAGTGTTACCATGGCGAGTATTACATGCTGGGGGACAACAGTGCGGCCAGCAAGGACGCCCGGTTGTGGTGGGAGATCGGGCCGCACCTGAAGCGCCTCGGCGAGGAATACCAGGTCGGCACGGTCCCGGAGCATCAACTGATAGGCAAAGCGTTTTTCGTTTACTGGCCGGCTGGCTATCGGGCCTCCTGGGCGGGCGGTATCGGCCTGATTCCGAATTTCGGCCGGATGCGCTGGATCCGATGACGGTGGAAGCCATCGGTTATCCACAATTGCCGGCAAGTGAAAGCCTCGCTTGAGTTCCTGGAAGACCTGTTCGGTCTGGTTTGGCCAATCCCGACCGCAACGGATAAGGGAAGGGATGATAACTCTATGTCAGTACATATGTTAGAATCCGTGCTCCAACATGACAGAGGACTTGTCCCGGCGCGTTTGCCAACAGGCCGACTTGTCTGCCAAAGGCGGTTTTCCGTCGGGGGCCCGCCTGTTGTCAACAGCCTGTCCACCCGGGGGTGATTGCCCCATTCTGGGGCTGTGCGAGGTGTGGATGCGGAA
>Ga0307434_1001142_pt1 | contig 14900 bp, 7 predicted proteins | sample SalMarWE160220MG_FD_202156 | JGI IMG/M metagenome (GOLD analysis project Ga0307434, IMG submission 202156) | Salt marsh sediment microbial communities from the Plum Island Ecosystem LTER, Massachusetts, United States - WE1603-220 | ecosystem: Environmental > Aquatic > Marine > Intertidal zone >... | reverse complement strand
GAAGTTCTTTGTTTCGGTGGCGGGCGGGGTGCCGCCGGACGTCATCGTGGTGGATGGTACGCAGGTGGCGTCATGGGCGGACCTGGGCGTGCTTCAGCCCCTGGATGACCGGCTCGCCGCCGTCGGCATCATCGCCGACGACTTCTGGGGGCCCTGCTGGAAGCAATGCCGGTACAATAACAAGACCTGGGCTTTGAGCGCCGCCGCCGACGCCAACTTCGCCCTGGTGTGGAACAAGCAGTCGTTCCGCGAAGCGGGGCTCGACGCGGAGCGCCCGCCTCGCACATTCAAGGAATTACAGGACTACTGCGACAAGCTCACCAGGTACGACGAGAACGGGCGAATCCAGCGTCTGGGGTTTGCGCCAACCTACATGGCCAGCGGCACCAACGTGATTTTCACCTGGGGATGGGTGTTCGGGGGCACTTTCTTCGATGAGGAGGCTGAAAGGTTCACCTGCGACGATCCGCGGGTGATCGAAGCGATGGAGTGGCAGCTATCCTGGTGCGACCGCTACGGGGGTCGCAACCGGCTCCGGGCTTTTGAAGCCGGCTTCGGAGACGCCGCCCAGAGCCCGTTCTACGTCGGGAAGCTCGCCATGCAGGTGATGTACATCGCCGAGGTCCAGAACATCGCTAAGTTCGCCCCGAACCTGGAGTACGGTCTGGCCCCCCTGCCGGGGCCGGAGCACGGCGAGATCGGGTCGAGCTGGATCGGAGGATGGACGATAGCGATGCCTTACGGCGGGCGCGGAAACGACGACGCGGCCTTCGAGCTGATTCGATGGATGACCGCTGACCCTTACGGGACGACTTACATGTCGCGTCACATGAAGCTCCTGCCCGCCTACCGCAAGAGCCCGTTCCTCAAGGAGATCAAGGGCGACCGCATTCTGGAAGCCTATTACGAGATCCTCCAGAACTGCAAGCACAGCCGCCCGGTGACCCCCGCGAACGCGTACTACATGCAGCAGCTCCACCGGGCCCACAGCCGCTCGATCGAGAGACTGATCTCCCCCGCCGACGCGTTCGCCGAAGCCAGAAAAAGGACCGAGACGCACCTGGCCAAGATCAAAGCGCAAACCAAAGCGGATCACGTGCGATGAGCCGCCGCCGGGGCTGGCGACCATGAAGGAAACAGGGCATACCCATTGTTGACCAGAGGAGACCGACAAAGAGTTGTGCTCGGGTTGGTCTTCACCGGTCCGTGGGTCCTGGGTTTCCTGGTGTTTGCTGCCTACCCGGTCGGCGTGTCATTCTACTACAGCCTGTGCGACTACAACGTCTTCAGCGCCCCGAGGTTCATCGGGATGGGGAACTACGTCGAGTTGTTTGCCGAGGATCCAATATACCTGCGGGCGCTGTGGAACACCGTCTACTTCATGGTCTTTGCGATTCCGCTCACGATGGCCACCGCCCTGGTGCTGGCCATGCTGCTCAATCTCAACGTCCGGGGCCAGGCGTTTTACCGCACCGTTTTCTTCTTGCCGTCGATCGTGCCGATCGTCGCCTCGACGGTGCTGTGGCTATGGATACTCAATCCCGATTACGGGGTGGCCAACATGTTCATCCGCCCCGTCCTGAACTGGCTGCAATCGGGCTGCGACGCGATGCGGTCGGGCCTGTTGGCGGTTCTGGGCTCGCTCGGGCTCGACCCGCTCAGGCCGATTTATGAGTCGCTCGGCCTGGAGTCCCCTTTCGTCCCCCGCTACGTCTTCCCGCCTCCGCCCGGGTGGCTCCGGGATCCGAACTGGTCCAAACCCGGCCTGATCCTGATGAGCGTCTGGGGCGTCGGCCACAACATGGTCCTGTACCTGGCCAGTCTGCAGGAGGTCCCCACGGAGCTCTACGAGGCCGCCGAGATCGACGGCGCCGGGACCTGGACGAAGACCCGGCACGTCACCCTGCCCATGATCAGCCCCATCCTCTTCTTCACGCTGGTCATGGGGATGATCGGAACGTTCCAGTACTTCACCCAGGTATTCATCATGACCGACGGGGGCGGTGGCCCGGCGGACTCGACGATGTTTTACGCTTTGTATCTGTTCAACAACGCGTTCATCTTTTTTCGGATGGGTTATGCGTCGGCGATGGCGTGGGTCATGTTCCTGCTGATCCTGATCTGTACGGCACTGACGTTCCGCACGGCCCGCGGCCACGTGTATTATGCAGGAGCTTGACGGATGGTTAGGCAGAAACGCTCCGTGCGAACCACAAAGTCCGTGATGAGCCACGGCACCCTGGCGACTCTGTCGGTCATCTTCATGGTGCCGTTCGCCTGGCTCGTGGTTACCTCGCTCAAGAGCGAATCCCACATGAGCTCATTCCCGCCGGAATGGATGCCCCGCGGCGAGTACGTTCAATTGGGGCCCGACCGCTGGGCGGAGGTCGTGCGTAACGAAATCGTCGAGTACGCCCCGATCGAATACGACCCCGAGGGCAAGGCCAAGCCGCGGGTCGCCCTCAAGTCAAAAGTGGACCTGGTCGATGCCTGGGGGACCCCGCTGGACCGCGAGCCGACCCGGATCGTGGAATCCGACAAGGTCGTGACCCGGGTCCGGCCCACGCTGCGGCACTACGTCAAGGGAGCCGGCGCGTTCGGGTTCAAGGTCTTTCTCCAGAATACGCTGTTCATCGCCTTCGTTGCAGTGCTCGGCACCGTCCTGAGCTGCAGTTGGGTGGCGTTCGGGTTCTCGATCCTTCAGTGGCCCGGGCGCGACAAGCTATTCTACCTGATGCTCTCGACTTTGATGCTGCCCGGGCAGGTGACGATGATCCCGCTCTTTCTCATCTTCAAGTCGCTCGGGTGGATCAACACGTACTTGCCGCTGCTGGTACCGGCGTTCCTGGGCAACGCGTTTTTCATCTTCCTGCTGCGGCAGTTCTTCCTGACCATCCCCCGGGATCTGATCGACGCGGCCCGGGTGGACGGCTGCAGCAGCCTGCGCATCTACTGGCAGATCGTCATGCCGTTGTCGATACCGGCCCTGGCCACCGTCGCCCTGTTCACGTTCCTCAATTCCTGGAACGACTTCATGGGCCCGCTGATCTACGTCGTGGACGAGGCCAAGTACACGCTGTCGCTCGGACTGGCGATGTTCAAGGGCCGGTTCGCAAACCGATACGGCGAGATGATGGCGGTCAGCGTGCTCATGACCATCCCGATCATCGTGCTGTTCTTCTTCACCCAGAAGACCTTCATCCAGGGAATAAAGACGTCCGGCATGAAGGGGTGAGCTGTCGGCGTCTTGCTCGTGCAACCGGTTCAGCTTGCGCAGGCCGGATCGGCTGCCACGTTCGCCCCGCTCATGCAGTCCTGGAAGATGGTGAAATCGTTTTGATCCACGTCGTCGTCGCTATCCAGGAGAGCATCGATGCAGGCGGGATCACCCTGGGCGATGCCCGGGCCGCTGTAACAGGCCTGGAAAACACCGAAGTCCGACTGGTCTGAGTCCCGGTCGTGGTCGAGGTCGCCGGGGCTGGAAAGGTGAATGCTGTATCTGGCGGGTCCGGGAAGCCAGGCGGTGTTGTCGCGCTTGAGATCACGGGCGTAGGCATGCAACTTCTGTTGAACCGCCGGTGCCCACGCAGGCTTGACGGCGAATGCGAAAGTCACGCTTCGTTGATTCCCATCGGTCGATGTCGATGCCGACAATGGCGTGATGTAAGTGTCCGAACCCCAGTCGTTCAGCCGCCAGGCCCACCGACCTCCGCCGGTCACATCACCCATAAACGTCCAATCCCCACCCTGGGACGCGATTTCAGCGTCGCTCACACCCCACGCAAGCTGCCCGCGTGCGTGATCTGATTCGAAGGTGCCGTCGTCCAGCGTTACGCGCACGTCTGCGATGTCATTCACGCCATCGTCATCGCTGGCGGTGACCGTTGCCTCGCAGGGCGTGGCGTCGTCCGCGATGAGCCAGGTCCTGTTGATAGCGGCATGGGCGATCTCCGGAGAAATATCCGGCTGGTTCCAGATATGCACGTCGTCGTAACGGCTGTCCGTCTTGTGAACCTGGAAGATCGTGTAGCCCGAGCCAAAACGCTGGTTCGCGTCCGTACGGTCGATAATGAGGTTGTCGTTCGCCCAGACCCGGATGTGCCAACCGGCCATCTGAATCCGAATACGCTGGAACTCGCTGGCGTCGGCGACCGCCGCTGAGATCTCCTGCATTGTGCCATCGTGCTGGTTCCACAGGCCGATGGCTCCATTCTGGCGGAGGTAGACCAGGTATCCGCTGTGTCCCTGACTATGGAACCGGCCACCCATGTGAAACAGGAATCCGATCCAGTGGTTCGGGTCCGTGGCGTTGTTCACACGCATCTGAAGATTCACATCGAAATCGCCGTAGATGTACTGCAAGGCGCAAGTCTCGCCATTCCAGGGGAAATCGACCCGGCTCTGTCGAAGCGTCTCGGCCTCGACCGCCCACCGGCCTGCCTTGACCATCCAGGGATGCGAGATCGCACCGGATGAGAAATCGTCGCCGAAGTATGCGGGCGTCGGATCGGGGACATAAGGTGACACAGGCGGCGCCGGGTTCGGGTATCCGTTGGCCAGGTCGGCGTAAGCCTGTCCCAGTGGAGAGACGCCGTTCGCCTTGACGAGGGCGACGGTTGCCCACTCGCCGCTGTCACGGGAGACAAACCAGAACCAACGGTTGATGCCGGTCTGCTCCAGCCTCGGCAGGTAGCGCTGGGCAAACCAGATGATCCACTCTTCGCTCAGCGCTCCCATCCACTCACCGATGGGGAGCTCGGTGATCCACACCTCGGCTCCGGCGTACCTGTTGCCATCGACGGTGTGGCACCAATCGATGAAAGGCTCAACGAAGTCCCGGATCGGCTGGTCGGGATCCTCAATCTGGGTCGGTCCACAGTAGCTATGGACGTTCCAGATGTCGATATGCATCGGCTGGCCGTACGCGGTTTCATAGAGGTTGAGGACATCCTGATACCAGCCCGTCGTGTAGGCCAACCTGTCGGTGGTCGAGCCGCCGGTGATCGCTCCGATGCAGAACCTGGCTGTCGGATCGCGTTGGCTGATGAAATCATAATAGGTCTTGTACATGTGAGCGTACTGCTCCTTGGTCAGGCCGTCCTGGGAGCCAAGATCAGGCTCGTTGCCGATGATCCAGATCTTGCCCGGGTTGTCGGTGACCCACTGGTCGAATCCAACCGGGTCGTTGATCTGCCCGGTCTGCTCGTCGTAACCCCACCACCGCACGGGAATGCCGACGTAGTTGTAGTAGTGGTTGGGCCGACACATCTGGCAGAGAGTGCCTGTGTGGAGTCCGTTCCAGTCGTAATCGAGGCAACCTGCAGGCATGCCGAGATCATCCAGCACGCCCCAGCCCGCCACGCCATACGGATTAGGGGGCGTTTCATCTCCCAGCAGGTCACACGAAAAGAGGAGCAACGCACCAAAGAACAGAACGGTGGTTACGTTTTGCTGGTGAGCTTCCATCAGCCCTCCTGCTCTGTGTGGCAACGAAGCATGATGCTGCCGCTGTTTATCTCCAAGAAAATGTCAGTTTCTCACGCTCGGAACCGCTCGGGCCTGCCCGTTCGCGCATCCACCCGAACCGCCGGGCGAGCCGACGGTTCCATTCGGCTCAGACACGGTGGGACTGAATCCGCGACGTAGTTCCAGATCCTATTGTACCAGGAGCCACGCCCCGATGGCAGCCTTCGTGGCCTTGACCTTCGTATGGGCCATGGTGGACTCTGCGGCTCTACAGGTTCTCAGCGCCCAGTCGTGAACCTGAGGTTGTCGATCCAAACGTACAGCCTCTGATCCCAGGGCACGCCCTCCTTAGAGGCGTCCAGGTAGAACTGGATCGACTCGATCTGACCGGCATGAGGCCTCTCAAGGGCAAAACGGCATTTAGCCCACTTCAGTGGAGTCATCTCACCTTTGGCATCGAGCGGCGCGTCGAGCAGCACCTTCTGGTCCGTATCCGTGACGCGAACGGACAGGAACTTCGATGCAACGGTCGTCTCACCCTTGACGTCGACCGCGCGATTCGGCATCACCTCAAGCGTGAGGTGTGTGCCCCGGGTCAGTTTGAGGGCCGGGCCGACATATCGCCAGACGATCTCGCCCTTGCGTTCGTTCTGCTTGCCGGACTTCTTGTTGATGCTGTTGAGCGTGAACTGGACACGTGCCGATGACCTGCCGGATCGCTTCTGCCTGGTGTCCGCGAAGGACCACACGACACCATTCCAGCCAGCATCCTCCAGACTGACGTTACGCCAGCCCGACAGATCTTCGAAGGCCAGGCAGGCTTGGGCTCTGGCCTCTGCGCCCGCCTTCTCCACATAGAAGGGAACGGGGTCGCTGTATCGTCCCCCCAATCGCGAGGCATCGACCGCCCGCACGCACCAGTACCACAAGCCTGCGGCCAGCGGCTCGCGCGGAGCAAAGCTCGTGTCTTTGATCCGGTCCTGGCGGATGGTCTGAGCCTCGGGAAAGCACTTCTCGGGCGAATAGAGCAGCGTGGCCGAGGTCCCACCCTCAGGCAAGACCCATTCAAACTTCGGCGTCGCGGAGACTTTGGGCAGACCGTTGAGATCATCGACGGGTTGCGCGGCCGTGACCTCGCCCTTGGGTGATTGGGGTGTTGGCGCCTCCAGCAGTCTCAATTCCTTGCCCTCGACAACATAGTCATACAACTGAGCATTGAACGTACCCATCACATCCAGCGCGGTGACGTAGGGCTCATCCTTCACGTTCACCAGACCGAAGTTGGCCTTCTCGCCATCGGTTCGTCCAAGGCTCGGCTCGTCGTAATACTGGAACCACTGCGCACCGAGACAAGGATGAACGGTCTCGCCGTCCGGCCCCTTGAACTTGAAATCCAGGAGCTTCTTGAACTGGTCGAAGTAGAACTCGCCGCGCTCACGTTGAAAACGCCGCCAACCTTTGTTCCGGGCAAATTGCGTATCGTCGGCGAGGGTGGCCCACTCCGTTATCATGAAGGGTTTGCCCGTCTGCGCAAACACGCGGCTATAGAGCTTGTGGTGTTCTTCCAGTGAAGCGTTCTCCATGTAGGAGTTGATGGCTATGATATCACAGTACTGGCCCGCCTTTTTCCAGATGCGTTCGTTGTACGCCTGGTGCTCCTTGAAACTCACGTCGAAGGCGGTTGTCCACAGAGCCCAGCGGGCGCTGAACACCAGATGGTTGGGATCGTGATGCCGCATCGCTGCCGTGACGATCCGGTAGTACTGGTCGGCAATGGCCTCCGCGAAGTCTTTCTTGTCCTCGTAGATCGAGGGACGCTCGGGTGTGTTTGGCAGCTCTTGCACGTTGATCAGCGTATTCCCCTTGCCGCCGAAGTCGTCAAATGACGTTCCGTACGCCGCGTTGAGCTTCTTGATCGACTTGTATCGGTTCTTGAGGAAGACTTCGGCCCAATACTGCTTGCCCGGCACGTCGGCAGGCTGGGCGATGAACGCGTCCGGCAGCGTTGGCCCATCTCGCTTGCCCCAGTAGTCGGCGCCCACCCACCCCAGTTCATTGTCGGGGAACGCACCGATCCGGTACCTGCTCCCGGCGAGCTTGGCCAACGATTTCGCGCGCTCGTCGGCGGCCTGGGCGAAACGGGGATCAAACACGTCCGGGAAGTCCCGGCCAATCTTGGCGACGCCCAGTTTGTATGCTCGCGGCGTGATGAACAGGCACGCGGCGTTTTCCGTGATCTGGGGAACGCCCTGGTCGCACCAGCAGCCCAGACCGTTGAAGCCCCAGCGTCTCAGCATCGACTTGAGATCATGACGCCAGGCGTCGCGGTCGTTGTTGTACTTGGCCTGATTTCCGTAGGGATTCGGGTACGAGTCCAATGTGGGGCAAAAGCCACCCCATCGGTCGGCGAAGTTGGCCGTCGTCATCGCCGCCGAGATGAATGCGTGGTTGCTGGGTGTGATCAGGTAATACCGGTCATCGAGGAGCTCGACGCGGAAGAACCTGCCCCGATTATGGCCCCTCAGGCCGGTGTACCCACCGTAGCGGTCCAGTGTCGCCGCCATCGCGGACCGGGGCTGGGCGATGCCGATACAACTGATCAGCATTACCTGTACGCAATATGCTACACGCATGGTTTACAACTCCGTTTCACTTCTGCTGCTGTCGCGGCTTGCGACCGAGGTAGTGTTCATACCATTTGATTTCCTGATCCTTCAGTTTCCCGCTTGGCAGGCCGGGGCGCTTCAGGCCGTCCGCCCACCGTGACAACTGCTTTCCGAGGCGCTCGGCCACAGCGGGCTCGCACTGGATCAGGTTCTTCTTCTCGTGCTCAGGACTGGCCAGGTCGAAGAGGTACCGGGTCCCGTCCGCAAGGTGGAGGTACTTCCACTTGCCCGACCGAACGGCGGCCTGGCCCCAGAAACGCCAGTAAAGCAATTCGTGCGGAGACCCCTTGTCTGCCCCCGTCAGATAGGGGATGAGGTTGACGCCGTCGAGATCCGGCGAAGCAGGCAAGCCAGCCATCGCCAGCGCCGTGGCGGCCACGTCCAGGGAGATAACCGCCTGCTCGCAGACCGCTCCTTCCGGGAGCACGCCCTTCCAGCGCATGAGAAAGGGCACACGAATCCCGCCTTCGGTCAGCATTCCCTTCTCGCCGATCCACGGATCATTGAGTGAACCGTCCCAGGCACCGCCGCGCATAGTCACCGGCAGGTCCTGCTTGTGGATCTTAAGCGGTGCTCCGTTGTCGCTCATGAAGAAGATGAGGGTCTTCTCGTCTATCCCATGTGCCCGCAATTCGTCGAGGATGCTGCCCACGCCGTCGTCTATCGCAGACATCATCGCCAAAGCGTAGCGCCGTCGTTCCGGCATTTCTCCGGTAAAGCGTCGCAGGTACTCCTTTGTAGCTTCCAGGGGCACGTGGGGAGCGAAGTACGCCAGGTACAGAAGGAAAGGGCGATCCTTGTTGCGCCGGATAAACGCGACGGCGGCTTGGCTTTGGGCGTCAAGACGGTACAGGCCGGTGCGGACCTGCTCTCCCTCAAACCTCAGCGAACCGCTGGTCAGATCGAAGTTCGCCGTATAATCGGAGAAGTGCCCGTGGAAGAACTCGGAGAAGCCTCGGGCGCCGGGCAGATAGGGAGCAACTTTTTCGCGGGGGATGCCAATGTTCTTACGACGCTGTGCCTGGGGAAGGTTCTCAGCGATCCACTCAGAGCACGAGCGATTCGGCTCCAGGTGCCATTTGCCGATCATGCCGGTGACGTAGCCCGCCCTCTGCATTCGCCCGGGCAACGTCTGAACTTCGAGGGGAAGCGGTCCCTGGCCGTTGTGATCCACGCCGAAACGCTGCTGGTATCGGCCGGTCAGCAGACCTGCCCGTGAGGGGACGCACTGCGGCGCGGTGATGTAGCCCGAAGTCGCCCGCACGCCCTCCCGGGCCAGGCGGTCGATGTGCGGCGTCTTGATGTCGACCACCGATCCTTGACACGACAAGTCCGCCCAGCCCTGATCATCGGTGAAGACGACAATGATGTTGGGCTTGACGACGGCCTGCCCCGCCGCGGTCGTACCCGAAGGTCCGACCAGGCAGGATATGATGGCTGCGATTACCGTCATCTGGTCTCAAGTATACCCCGTGGACTCAGGCGTGACGATAGACGTGCGCGGGACGAGGCTCGACAGGTCGAAGTTGTTGGCTCGGACAGACTCTCAGCTCGCCTGAGCCTGGCGGGTGCGGAACCTGGGCCAGTCGATCTGGCTGATGTGGCGTTCTTCGGCTTCCGCTTTCTCGGTGGCTACCGTCGACAGCGACGGGTGCTGCTCCTCGTCGAAATGCCGGGCGGACTCGATCACCTCGGTCAAGCCGGCTGTGTTCTTGGCGAGGGCGGTCAGCAGTTTTCGACGCTTCTCCACCGCCTGACTGAAGCTGTCGGTCACCGCCTCGCTCTCGGCAATCAGTTTCTTCATGCGGTGGCTCGCCTGTTGGCTGGCGGCCCGGGTTGCGTGGGCCACCTGTTCGCAGGCGGCACGGGCCCCCAGACCCACCTGTTCGCAGGCCGCGTGGGCTGCGAGTGTGGCCTGCTCCAGTCGCGTGGCCAAATCCTGGCTGCGGGCCAGCTCGAGTTGCCATTGCTCCGAGTTCAGTTTCGCATCCAGGGCCTCGTGGCAGCGCCGCATCACCGCGAGGATGTCGGCTGCCATTTTGGCCGAGGTGCGCAGTTGATCCGACTGCGTGCGGACCTCCTCTGCGCTGTCCTTCCAGTACCGCATGGTTTCCTGTGTTTGGGACGACAACTCGCGCAGGCTTGAGGCAATCTCGGCAGCCTGATCGAGTTCCTGGCGGAGTTGTTGCCGCTCAGCTCGGGCTGACGTTACCAGATCCGCCAGCATCGCCGCCACCTGGGGGTTCAGTTCAATCTTGACGGGCCTGGGGCGCTCCGCCTGCTCGAGGGCGGTGACCCGCTCGGTCGCATGCTGAAGCGCATCAATCACTGTGTGCAGGTGCCCCGTGTGCCGGCTGGTGACGTCGTTGATCCTCTCACCCAACGAGGCAACGTTCCGAGAGAATGATTGCTCGGCCTTCTTGAACGTGTCGGCGGGAGTCGCGGTGGCAGCGAGCGTCTTGACGTTCTTGTTGAGCATTTCGCAACGGCGTTTCAAGTCCGCGACTTTCTCCTGCTGCTGGTCGCGCTCGTGGTCGATCCGCTCCATGATCCCGCTGACGGTCTCGCTGTGCTGCTCGCGGAGACCCTCGATGTCCTCGACGGAGGCAGCGCGGGCGGCCAGGGCCTCCACCGCCTTCTGCGTCTGGTCGAAGCGTCCGGCGAAGCGTTTGACCGTTTGCTCGAACTGCGCCTTGCGGGAACGGATCTCCTGCGCAAATCTGTGGATCTGCTCGGCGTGCTCGGACTGGATCGCTTTGAGGTCATCGGTGGTCGCGATGTCAGCCGGCAGTTCGTTCATCCGCTGGACCAGCCGCTCGCAACGGTTGTCAATGCCATCTACCAGTGACTCGAGGTCGCGGCGCTGGGACGCGATCGTCGCCAGGATCTGTTCACTGTCGCGAGCCTGCTGCTGGCGGACCTCCTCAACGAGTTTCGCCTCGGCGGCGTTGGCGCTGATCTCCTCGAGGTTCTCCTGCGTCTGCACCCAACACGAGGCCGTCTGCTCGAACTGCTCGTGCATCTCCCGCCGTTGCTCGTCCAGCAGTTGCAGGAGCTGCGAACCTTCCTCCTCCTGTTTGGCCCGGAACCGGGCGAGTTCCTCCTCATCCACCTTTGAAGAGACGACGGCGTCGAGCCGGGCCTGGGTCGATCGATAACGTTCGACCACGCCTTCGATCAGCTCCTGCATCGCCTCGTGATTCATCTCGATCCGGCCGAGGAGATCGGCGTTCTGCCGGGTCTGGGCCTGGCGAAGTTCCTCCACCTCTGATCGGGCGGCGAACTGCTCGCTCAACTCGTCGATGCGCTTCTGCATGCCCGCGTGGTGCGTGAGCAGTTTCTGCCTGAGATCCTGGAGTTGCTGGGCCTGGTTGATCACGCGGCCGGCCAACTCCTTAAGCTGCGATTCCTGTTCCTCCGAAGCGGATCGGGATTGCCGGGTGACCGCCTGATGGAACTCCTTGAGCGCGTTAGTCTCGTTGGTAAACCGCCGGACGATATCAGAAATGGCCTCGGCCTGTTCCGCCCGGACGCGCTGCAGTTCCTCCGCCGTCGCCGACTTGCCCTCGAGTTCCTCGAGGACCCCTTTGATGGCGTCCAACTTCGAGGCGACCTGCTGGCCGAGCAAGTTGATCTCGTGCTCCCGCTGGCTCAGTTGCGCTCCGAGCTTGTCGATCGTCTCGGACTGCCGGTTGCGCAGGGCGGCCAGATCCTCAGCCCTGGCGGTCTCGCCCATACGCTGACGGAGTTCCTGTCGCGTTTTCTCCAACTCGGCATCCATTCGTTCGATCATCTGGATCCGGGCCCGAGCGGATGAGTCACTCAGCAATTCGAATGCCTCGCGATCGGCCTTGCCCTCCAATTGCTGGTCGATCTCCTGACGCGCCTCGGCCAGCCTGGCGCCCACGTCCCCGGCGATTTCGGCATGGGCCTGCTCGTTCGATTCGCGCAGCGATTCAAGCTCCTCGTGCCCGGCCTTGCCGTGCAGTTGCTGGTTGACCCCCCGACGTGTTTCTGCGAGTTGTGTGTCCACGCGGTCGATCAGTTCAGCGTGAGTCTGCGCATATGATTCCCGCAGCTTGCTCAGGTTGTTCTGGGTCTGATCGTATCGTTGGCGAACCGCGTCGGTGATTTCGGCGACGCGTTCACGATGCTTCTCAAGGCGGCCCAGTACATCCTGGATGCGGCGATCATACTGTGAATCCAAGTTCACCAGTGCGTCTTTGGTGACCGCGGTTACCGACAAGTCCGTCATGCGCTTGTGGATCTGAGCCCATCGGGTCTCGGCGAGTTCCACCAACTGCTGGAACTCTGCCCGTTGTCTGGCGACCTCATCGAGCACCCGTCTGGCCTCGCTCAGGTGCCTGGTTCGGATTTCTTCGAGGTCTTTCGCCGGGGCCGCCGTCCGAGCCAGCTCTTCGAGTTGCTTCTGGGTGGACTGACATCGGGAGGTCACGTCGTCGATGACCGCCTGGATGTCTTTCCGATGGGCCTCCAGTCTCTCCTTCGTGGTCAGCCATCGCCTCCTCGCCCTGCTGACGACCGTGCGCAACTCGGCTTGCCGCTGGGCTACTTTCTCGAGGTCCTTTTCCACGGAAGCGGCCGAATGACTGGATGCTTCGGCCCGCTTCGGGGCGTCCTGGGTTTGCTCTGAGGTTACTTCCGTGGGTTGCGCGGAATCTGCCGGCCCGACCGGCGATTCGTTCGCCGCCGGGCTCGTGCTGCTCGGAGCCGGTCCGCGGGTCTGCTCGATTTGGCGGTCCGTCGTCTGATGGGGCGACTCCGTCCCGGGAGGGGCCTGGGCAGCAACAGGTGTTTCCGCTTCCGCCGACGCCTCCGGTGAGGTGTCGCGATCGAGGACCTCGTCGATGATTTGCGCGTCGACCGTGTGGGCATCCTGCGCGTATGCCGCCAGCAGCGCGTTGTCGCAGACTTGGTTGATCAACCTCGGGATCCCGTTTGAGGCGGCGAATATCTTATCGGTCGTTCCCGGCCCGAAAAGCTGATCGTTGGTGCAACCGGCCACTTTCAGTCGGTGCCGGATATACTCGCCGGTCCTCTCCTGCGTCAGCGCGGGAAGATGAAACCGGCGGAACAGTCGCTGCTCCAGTTGCTTCATGTTCGGCTGGGCAAAGCGGTTCCGCAGTTCAGGTTGCCCGAGAATGCAGACCTGCAGCAGCTTGGCGTCGTCGGCCTCCAGGTTGCCGAGCATCCGCAGCTCCTCGAAGCTCTCGTCGGGCAGGTTCTGGGCTTCGTCCAGCACCACCGCCACAAACCGGTCCTGGGCGAACTGATCGAGCAGGTAACTTTGAAGCAAATGGGCCAGCTCGAGATTGTTGGCCTCCGGCGGCGGGTCCAGCTCGAACTCGGCGCAGATAGCCGAGAGCAGTTGGTTCCCCGAGAGGTGAGTATGGGTGATGACGGCGGTTTGTGCCCGCGACTCCACCCGGCGGAGGAACATGCGACCGATCAGTGTCTTGCCCGCCCCGACCTCGCCGGTGAGAAGGACGAACCCCTTGCGCTGTTGAGTGGCATACTGAAGCGTCGCCAGCGCCTCCTCGTGGTCCGGCGTGCTGTAATAGAACGCCGGATCCGGGGTGTTGTTAAAAGCCAACCGATGGAGGCCAAAGTGCGAGCAGTACATGACCGTGTTCTCCTGGCATGAAGGTCCGATCACCCACCCACGATTATCGGACTCCCGGCACAAACGAATGGTCCAAGCGGTTCTATCGGACCATGCTTCGACCGGCTTGAGATCCGCGTGCGGGGCCGAAAAAAATGGGGAGATAAGTCCAACATACTCCCAACTAGTCCGATGACTGTCCTGCACGAATAGTCCCGCCGCCGACAGGCTGGGACCAGTTGATCTTCGCATGAAGCGAGCGCGGCCGGGCCGCGCGATTCAGTTCTGGGGTGTCAGGGATGACCGGGATGCGGTGCCTTAACGTCGCCCGTCGCGCTGCCGCACTGGCACTGCTGGCCCTGGGTGCTGCAACCACCGGCTGCGCCTCCAAGTACGCCGACCTCAAGGCCTTCGTACAGGCCCACAACCACGACGTCGTCGCCAGCACCTACCGCATTGAGCCGCCTGATGTCCTGGCGATTTCCTCGCCGACGGCCCCCGAGATCCACGGGGTCGCGCGGCGGGTGGGAAGCGACGGCAAGATAACGCTCAAACTCCTCGGTGCGGTGAAGGTGTCCATGATGACCCCGAAGGAGGTCGCGGCGAAGCTGGAGCAGCTTCTGTCGCGGTTCTACGTGGATCCGAAAGTCGAGGTCACGGTGGCCTCTTACGACAGCAAGAGCATTTACGTCTTCGGCCAGGTGGGGGCCAACGGCCGCAAGCCTTTCACCGGGCGTGACACGATGCTGGACGTATTAGCCAACGCCCAACCGAACTTCATTGCCTGGGGCTCTCGCGTGAAGGTTATCCGCCCCAGCCCCTCCCCGGACGAAGTGCGCGAAATCACCGTTGACGTTGACAAGATGATAAAGACCGGCGATCTGAGAGGAAACTTCCTGTTGCAGGAAGGGGATATCGTATACGTGCCGCCGACCCCGATGGGATGGTTGGGGCTGCGTATACAGGAAATCCTGTTCCCGTTCTCGCCGGTATTCTCCGCCTATACGTTCCCCGCGGATGTGGCCACGGCGCCGGAGGCCTATGAGGACCTCGACGATCGTGGCTACACCGGCGCGAGAGGCGGTTACGGTTACGGGTACGGCTACGGAAACAGTGGTTGGTGAAGCGACTTGAATGGAGAGATG